>OHOM01000545.1_pt1 | contig 14841 bp, 10 predicted proteins | sample 1569901 | NCBI WGS metagenome assembly OHOM01 (sample SAMEA3879526, study PRJEB24766) | human gut metagenome | biome: human-associated habitat; feature: feces | place: USA | collected 1985/1987
ATCAACTCCCTTGATACTATCCAGTTGTAGAGACGGAGCGTGCTCCGTCTCATCCTCTCAAAATGGTATTTTAAGTTACTATCAGGCGGTGGGAGACGGAGCACGCTCCGTCTCTACATGATGTATGTAGAATTTACTTCGGATAACGTGATGATTTCGGGAATACGAGGCCATTTCGTTTCTATTGCCATGTCTATACATCAGAAATAAGAACGAAGATTTAAAGAGAATCAAGGTTGAAACACAAACAAAGCCTAATGTTTGCTTGTGTTATGTTATTTTTTACTACATTTGCGGCATGAAATGAACGCTACTCGCCAAGTAGCGTACTTTTCTTCACCCTACTTTCGGCGCATAATTATACACACTCTCGAAACAAAGTTTGTTTACGGTCGAGAGCTTTTCTAAAGAGAAACTCTTCAAGTATATTTGCGTAGTCTTGATAGATTTATGCCCTAACAGTTCACTGATCATCTCAATCGGTACGTTTTGCTCCTTCAAGGTCGTGGCGAAAGAGTGACGAATCGTGTATGAGGTAACCCGAGTACGAATACCGATGGATTCCGACAGTGTTTTCAATCTGCGGTTAAAACCTCCTAATACGGTATTATATTCCTTGTAGGCATCCTCACCGGTCTTCATTCCCTCTAAAAATGGAAACAGATAGGGCGAATCCTCGGTTGTATCGGCTGCCAACTCATTCAGCAGCCCTTGTGCCTCCACTGGAATCTCCACCTGTATAAGGGATCCGCTTTTCTGCCGATAATAAGACAAGATCCCTTCCTTGATATCCTCCTTTCGCAAATGCGCCAAATCTACGAAAGCCATCCCGCAAAACAAAAACATCAGGCAAAAGGCTGATTGAGTCCTCTTCTGTTGCGGATCTGTCACCGGGCTTGTCATCAGCAAGCGTAAGCTTTCCGAAGGCAACGCCTTTTTACGTTTACTCTCAACCCCCGTAAACACATTCTTAAACAAATGAGGAATATAGGCAGCCTCACCCACCTCTACGGCTAAATTATAGATGTGACGAATCCGGCGCATATAAGTAGATACCGTGTTACGAGAACATCCCTTGGCCAACAGCCAAGATTGATAACGCAAAAGTGTATCCCGATTAATATACGCATAAGGAATCTCTTCCCGGCCACAAAAACATTTAAACGACCTCAACGCATCTTGATAACTCTTCGCCGTGGAATAACGCTTTTTCTCACGCAGGCAGGTGATATACGTAAGTACACCCACCACAAAATCATTCTCATTCATACTTTATCTCCTTAAGAATTAATACATAAAAAAATCCTCTATCTCTCCGTTTACACGGGAAAGATAGAGGATCTTCATAAAATCCTTAAAGAAATATATTATTTTCCGGCTTTCTCAGCAGCAGCTTTCTTATTGATCTTCTTCTTCTGCAACTCGTAAGCGATCGGAGTAGCGACGAACAAAGTAGAGTATGTACCGATAATGATACCTAATAAGATAGCGAACGTAAAGCTTCGGATCGTGCTACCGCCCAAGATGAAGATACACAATACAACCACCAACGTAGTCAATGATGTATTAAATGTACGACACAAGGTAGAGTTCAACGCATCATTGATCACTTGATAACGATCACGCTTCGGATACAAAGCGATCGTCTCACGGATACGGTCGAATACAACCACGGTATCATTGATAGAGTAACCGATAATCGTCAAGATAGCTGCGATAAACGTCTGGTCTACCTCCATTGAGAACGGAAGAACCTTCCATAACAAGGTATAGAAAGAAATGATACACAATGTAGTCGTAGCAACAGAGGCGAACGCACCAACAGAGAATGACACATCACGGAAACGAAGCAGGATATAAGCGGCCATACAGATCATGGCGAAGATTACCGCTAAGATAGCGCTATTCTTGATATCGTCTGCCATGCTAGGACCCACCTTCTGCGAACTCTGTATGAAAGTAGTCGTGAACTCATCTAATGTAGTTCCTTCCGGAAGTAAGGATTTCACGCCCTCAAACAATTTATTCTCGATCTCTTGATCTACCGTAGGATCATTGTCTTCGATCTTATAGTTGGTAGATACACGCACTTGATCCGCTGTACCGATCTGGATAACACTAACAGAACCGTCTAACTGGGCATCCAGCATATTACGAACATCGTCTGTCTTCACCTCTTGACTGAAACGGATCACGTAGTTACGTCCACCCGTGAAATCGATACCGTTATTCAAACCGATCGTCATCATGGAAATAGCACCCAATACGATAATAGCGGCCGGAATCAAATAACCGACTTTGCGAGCACCCAAGAAATTGATCTTCGGGTTTGTCAGCAAGTCTTTCGTCAGAGAAGTCGTGAATGTCACGTTCTTCAATTTATCTTTCGCTAACAATGCCTCATAAACGATACGAGTCAAGAACACGGCTGTAAGGAAGGAAGCGAACAAACCGATGATCATCGTCGTAGCGAAACCACGGATAGGACCCGTACCGAAATAGAACAATACGATACCGGTAATGATAGATGTCAAGTTTGAGTCGAAGATAGCGGAGAACGCATTGCTGTAACCGTCGGCGATCGCCTTTCCTAAAGACTTACCGGCGCGAAGTTCCTCTTTCGTACGCTCATAGATCAATACGTTCGCATCGACTGCCATACCTAGCGTCAACACCATACCGGCAATACCCGGCAAGGTAAGAACCGCTTGGAAAGAAGCAAGGATACCCATCGTGAAGAAAATGTTCAATACCAAAGCACCATCGGCGATCAATCCCGGTACCAATCCATAGAATGCGCACATATAGATCATCAACAACACCAATGCCAACACGAAAGAGATCACACCGGCATTGATAGCCTCTTGTCCTAATGACGGACCAACGACGTCTTCTTGAACGATATGTACGGAAGCAGCCATCTTACCCGATTTCAATACGTTCGCTAAGTCCTTCGCCTCTTCCGGTGTAAAGTGACCGGTGATTTGTGAACGACCTCCCGTGATCTCATCGTTTACGTTCGGAGCGGAATAAACCATCTCATCCAAAACGATAGCGATCTGGCGACCGATATTCTCTTTCGTCAAACGAGCCCAAGCCTTAGAGCCTTCGGCATTCATAACCATGTTAACCATTTGCTCTGAACGACCGGCTTGTTGCATAAAGTCAGCGTTAGCATCTGTTACTACGTCACCACCTAAAGCGGGACTTCCGTCACGGTTCGTTACCTTCAAGGCATATAACTCAAAGAACTGCTCTTTATCATCGATCGCCTTTACACCCCATTTTAAAGCCAAGTTACGAGGCAATACCTCTTTCACTTGTTTCATGTTCAGGTATTCGCTGATCTTCTCCATATCTTTTGCTTGAGCGATACCTACCGTCGAACCCGGAGACAACTGACCGTTGTACTGGCTAATCTGCAATAAAGCAAATAATGGATGTTGCTTAGCGAACTCTTCCATGCTTTGATTAGCTTCCGTATCTTTTTTATCTTGACCAAGCTCAGCCAACAAAGAATCGGCCTCACTTACATTCGCATCAGCGGCATCAGCGATTTTCTCAACATTATCGGTAGCTACAGAATCAGCGGAAGCCTCCTTACTTAGGATAGTAGCCAATACATTATCAGCGGCAACCAATTGTTGATAGATTTCCGGTAACTTATAAGTTTCCCAGAATTCCAAGTTAGCGCTACCTTGAAGCAACTTACGAACACGTTCCGGTTCTTTCACACCCGGCAACTCAACCAAGATACGACCCGCCGTCTCCAAACGTTGGATGTTCGGAGAAACTACACCGAAACGGTCGATACGAGTACGCAGTACGTTGAATGAGTTATCAATCGCACTCTGCAACTCTTGTTTCAAAACAGAAACAACCTGAGCGTCTGAACTCTGGGGCGTGATTTTATCTTTTAACTCGAATGTACTGAAAATAGCGGAAAGACGTGCGCCGCTATCCAACTTCTTATACTCCTCAGCGAAAAGGTCGATGAAATCTTTTTGGCTAGTCGCTTGATGCGCGTAAGCTAAATCCAACGCCTTGTTGAAATTCTCGTCTTGGTTGTTGTTAGACAACGAACGGATTACATCCGCCACGTTCAACTCAAGGACAACGTTCATACCGCCCTTTAAGTCAAGACCTAAACTAATTTCCATTTCACGGCATTGCTTAAGCGTATAGCCTAACCATACCTTCTGAGTAGATAGTGAGTCTAAATAAGCACTCTCTTTCGCAGGATCTCCACCCGCATACTCAGCGGCTTTACTGTTGTAATGTTGCGTCACGAACGAGAACGACAAATAGAACAAACAGACAAGCGTAAGTAACACCGCGAAGACCTTTACAAATCCTTTGTTTTGCATCTGAATCTTAGGTTTATGTTATTACATTATTTATATTCGTTTTTTCACAGGGTGCAAATATAGACTTTTTTTCTTTGATAAAGAGCAATTAGTATAATTATTTGTCACGCTCATAGTTTATTTCAAACGCAAATGTATATCTTTGGGGCTAAAATAATAAGGAAAATATACCATGAAACAGTTATTATTCGCTCTGTTATTTATCCCCGCCCTGCTATTCGCGCAAGAGGATCAACACTATCTGGCAGGGGCCGTTCCGGTTGCAGACGGTAAAGTCGTTTTTACCCGAGAGATTAATGCCCCCTCTTTAAGCAAGGCACAAATCTACCAACAACTATTAAAATGGGGACAAGAAAATTTTAACACAAAGGAAAGTAGAGTAGCTTATCAAAATGAGGCAAAAGGCGAGATCGCCATTATCGGGGAAGAATATATAGTATTCTCCAGCACAGCCTTATCCCTCGATCGGGCGATGATGAAATACCGTATTATCATTGAATGCAAGGAACATGCTTGTACCCTGCAACTTGCGGGCATCCGATATGAATATAACGTGTCTTACCAGAACGAGCCGGAGAAATACCTAGCCGAGGAATGGATCACGGACGAGTATGCCTTGAATAAGAGCAAGACGAAATTGAACCGTATCAGCGGTAAGTTCCGTAAGGCCACGATTGACTTCGCGGATAAGACGTTTGATAGCGCAGCCAACGCATTAGGCGCACAGTTGCTGACAGCCGCACCGGTAGAACCAGTATCCGCTCCGCAACGGGAAACACGACCTGTGGCACCGATGGAAGGTTTCGTAGCGTTCCAAGCGGACAAAATACCCAGCACGATCCTCCAGATGTTACCGGACAACGCTTTACAGATCAAAGCCGTAAAAGGAAATACGACCGACGCAAACGTTGAATGGAAAGGCATAGGCAATATGTTCGGTAAAACGATCAGTACAATCTCCATATCCAAAGATAGTCCTGCTTATAAAGCGATTGGCAATAACGACGTATATCGATTATCCTTCTCCAAGCCCGGCACATCTGCCGATGCGCCATGGATTATTATCGAGTGCCGTAAACAAGGCGAGACCTCCGAAGGACAGCAAACGATGTTAATCGGCGAGATTACGAATGTATGGATCAAATAACGAAAAAGAGAGTTGCATTTATGAAAAAGATTCTATTATTAATATATATGATGTTCCCTGTGCTAGTCATGGCGCAGGGGCATAAAGGCGAGGTAGACGAATGCGCCCCCATGAAAAACGGGAAGGTATGCTATAGTGATGATGTAGAGATCGAGAATACCTCTAAACTAGAAATATTCAACGCTATTAACGCATGGGCTAAGAAATCTTATGGAAAAGATGTCTTCTTATCCAACGTAAACTCGAACAAGAACAAAGGGACCATCTTCGTAAGCTCTAAGGTTGAATTATTGTTGAATGATACAGACAAGACTATCATTAAATATAAAATGCGTATCACCTGCTTCGACAACCGGTACACGATCGAGGCGAGCGATATCGTATATCAATATGATCCGCTAAACGATAAAAAGTACAAGACCTATAAAGCGGAAGATGTGATCGCCAATAATGGGGATAGCAATACGATAGCGCTGATCAAAGATCCTAAGCTATTCTGTAACGCTACCTTCTTCTTTGTCGAGAACTTGTTCGCCGACGTATTTGACGCTGCGCAGAACGCAGAATCCGAGTGATGAAACCCTTTTATTCAAGTTTCAGATAACACCATAACGGGTAGTGGTCTGAATAAGCGACCTTATCCACGGAACAATTCATAGAGGTCATGTTCGGGGAATGCAGGATATTATCGATACGGAACCAGAAGAAATTTTGATTATAGGTAATACCCATTCCCCGGCCAGACTCGGCAAAGGCATCCGTCAAATCCCCTTGGATCGTACGGTGCGCATAAGAAATAGGCGTATCATTAAAGTCACCGCATACCAAGACATAATCTCCTTTCGCGTTCTTAATCTCTTTTGATACCGCTTCCGCTTGCTTAGCCCGAATCCGGAAAGCAGGTCCTAGCTTTTGCTCGAACGCTCCTTTCAAATCGTCCAACCCATCCGAGCTAAAGCTCTTTATAAGGGATGAATAACGGGTCCGATCCTCCATCGTCAGTTTAAACGATTCCAAATGGTTATTAATCAAGGTCAACTTCTTTCCCTTGATGTTCACTTCATGTACGGAAGAGCCGTTATAATCCGAATCGTATTTCACCATCCGGGAATTCGACAGCGGATATTTGGAGAACACAGCGATGCCGAAACTCTGGAATTTCGTGGAGCTTTGATAAAATACGGAACGATAAGGATACATGCTCAACGCATCATAGATCTTAGAGGCAGTAAGGCTCTTCTCTGATTTAGCCGTGGCATATTCCTGCAAACAAACAATATCCGCGTCCGAGTTAGCGATATATTGGATAATCTTGTTCGGAGCTATCTTCGTATGATTCTTGTACCCAAAAGCCATCACATTATAAGTCAGCACCTTCAGTACCTCTTCCCGAGGAACATCCTTATGCGAGTGAAACGGAAAATAGCGTTTCACGGGACCCCAACATAACAAGAAGGAGAATATGCCGATCAATAAGAACTTCCATTCCCATAAGAACAGCCAATAGATAATAAAGCAAAGATTGACTACACATAAGACAGGAAAGGCTAATCCCAGATAAGATAACGTCATACTCGTCTCAGGAGACACCCGATCCGAATAAGCCGAGACTATCAACAATACGACAGCCACCACATTCGCTACGACGAATAAGAATTGAAGAAAAATCCGTAGAGTTTTCATAAGTATCTGTTATTTCTTACTGGCGTCGAAAAGTCGCTTTTTCTCTTCAGCGGAAAGGCTCTCATAACCGGAACGTTTCAATTTATCCAGTATAGTATCTAGATCCACCGACTCCTGATGTTTGCGTGCGTTATACTCATAATCCGTCTCGTTACGTTTATAAGTCACACGCATCTTCGGTTTCCGTTTGCCCAAATTCACGAACCAGTCGATCAACCGATTCATTGGAGCGGTCAAGTCCTTTCCATTACGAATACGGGAAGCGAACCACATACCAAACAAAGCCCCGCCGATATGGGCGATATGTCCTCCCGCATTATCAGAAGTCATCGCCAACAAATCGATCACCAGCGTAAAGATAGCCAAATAAATTAATTTGATCCTTCCGATCAAGAATAAATTAATCTCCAAATCCTTCCGGTAAAACGACACAGCGAAAACGATCGCCATAACAGATGCCGAAGCCCCCATCAAATAGCTAAAAGAGGCCACGTTCTGGAAATAAGGGAAAATATTATAAGCAAGGACAAACAATATCGCACCCGCAAGACCTCCCAATATATACAAGCCTCCCAACTGCCGCTCACTGAAGAAATTCAAGAACAATCCCCCGAACCAATACAACCAAAGCATATTGAACAAGATATGCAAGAAGTCAAAATGAGTGAACATATAAGTAAACAACGTCCACGGACGGAAGAGCAAAAGTTCCGGAGAAGCCGGCAACTGCAAATACTGCAAGAAAGGCACCCCTTGCACATTAAAGAGCATAAACAATACGCTGGCCAAACGTATCAAGATAAACAAGCCTACATTTATATATATCAGTTTCGACAGGATATTACCCGACTGAAACGTACGCTTCAAATTAGTAAAAATACCGTCCATTGTCTGCATCTTTCTTTTTCCAATAACGAATTAAGAAATAACCGAATAACATACCCCCCAAATGAGCGAAATGCGCTACCGTATCGCCACCAAAACTAGCCACACCCATAAATAGTTCGGCAAGACCATAAAATATTACGAAATATTTGGCTTTAATCGGGATCGGTATGAACATCAAGTACAAAGGAACATTCGGGAAGATCATCGCGAATGCCAACAAGATTCCGAATACGGCACCCGAAGCGCCAATGGTCACGAAATAATTCAAGAACTCGCTTTTGCTGATAATCTGGGCTCCATTCAAGTTTATCATGTCTTGGCTAGCGAAGATCACATCCCGCAAATTAAAGAACCATACCACCTCTTGTACCAAACCGGCGCCTATACCCGTCACGAAGTAAAAAATCAAGAAACGTTTGGGGCCCCATACGTTCTCCAATACCCGGCCGAACATATAAACGGCGAACATATTAAAAAACACATGCGCGAACGAATGGGTATCGTGCATGAACATATAAGAAACGATCTGATAAGCCTTGAAGTCGGTAGCACCCGGGAAGTGAAGCCCTAATAAATCCACCAAATCGATGCCGACTTTCGGCAGTGCAAGGCTGGCTACCCAAAATAGCAAGTTTATAATGATAAGATTTTTCGTTACCGGCGGGATACTATTCAAGAACCCCGAATTTGTCTGATTCATCATATACTACGTTAATTTAGCGGCAAAGGTAAATATATTTTAGCCGTTTTTGCCCATAATAATACTAAAACATATGTAAATCGGTAAAAAAAGTAGGTTTTTCTTTTGTGATATTTCAAAATAAAACTACATTTGGAGCCGTCTATCGGTTATCATAGTTTTGTTTAATATATTAACAGTCAAACCATCATGAACAAATCAGAATTTATTAGTGCAGTCGCTGAAAAATCAGGTCTCAGCAAAGTGGATGCTAAAAAGGCAGTAGAAGCTTTTGTTGACACAGTTTCTAACGAATTAAAAGAAGGCGGTAAAGTCGCTCTACTTGGCTTCGGTTCATTCTCAGTGTCAGAGAAGGCCGCTCGTAAAGGTGTTAACCCGAAAACTAAAGAAACCATTGAAATCGCAGCTCGCAAGGCCGTGAAGTTCAAGGCTGGTGCTGAATTGAACGAGCTAATCAAATAAGAAACACCATTATTCTCTATAGAAGAAGGATACGATGCAAATTGTATCCTTTTTTTGTGTACCTTCGCGTACAAAATAAAATCCGAATTATAGTTAGACGAATATGGTTATCGAACAACAGATTACCGGGGCTATCATAGCCGGCATCAAAGAGCTGTACGGAGCGGATGTCACCGCTAGCCAAGTGCAGTTACAAAAAACGAAAAAAGAATTCAAGGGGCACTTGACCCTAGTCGTATTCCCATTCCTTCGCATGTCGAAGAAATCTCCGGAGCAGACCGCTCAGGAAATCGGTGAGTACTTGTTGAGAAACGAGCCAGCGGTAGCTGAATTCAATGTAATCAAAGGATTCCTTAACCTGACGGTCGCTTGCTCTTGCTGGATCGATTTACTAAACTCGATCAATGAGCAGCCCGCTTACGGTATCATTCCGGTTACCGAGCAGTCGCCTTTGGTTATGATCGAATATTCCTCTCCCAATACAAATAAACCGCTTCACTTGGGCCATGTCCGTAATAACTTATTAGGATACAGCTTATCGAAGATCATGAAAGCGAACGGTAACCAGATCGTAAAGACGAATATCGTAAACGATCGTGGTATCCATATCTGTAAATCCATGTTGGCTTGGCAGAAATGGGGAAATGGAGCTACCCCAGAGTCTACCGGAAAGAAGGGGGACCATCTGATCGGTGACTTTTACGTATTATTCAGCAACAAATTAAAAGAGGAGACCCATGCGTTAGAAGCGAAAGGCCTTACCAAGGAAGAAGCCGAGGCTCAATCCACCTTGATGGCGGAAGCCCGTGAGATGCTTCGTAAATGGGAAGCCGGAGACAAAGAGGTGCGTGCGCTTTGGGAAATGATGAATAATTGGGTATACGCCGGGTTCAACGAGACTTATAAGATGATGGGCGTAGATTTCGATAAGATTTATTACGAGTCTCAAACGTATCTGGAAGGAAAAGGCAAGGTGATGGAAGGCCTAGAGAAAGGGATTTTCTATCGCCGTGAAGACGGCTCCGTATGGGCTGATTTGACGAAAGACGGGCTGGATGAAAAATTATTGCTTCGTGCGGATGGAACTTCCGTCTATATGACGCAGGATATCGGTACCGCCAAGCTGCGCTTCGATGATTACCCGATCAATAAGATGATCTATGTGGTAGGGAACGAGCAGAATTATCACTTCCAAGTATTATCGATCTTATTGGATAAGTTAGGCTTCGAGTTCGGCAAAGGATTGGTCCACTTCTCCTACGGAATGGTAGAGCTACCGGAAGGTAAGATGAAGAGCCGTGAGGGAACGGTCGTAGATGCCGATGATTTGATGGCCGAGATGATCAGTACCGCACGCGAGATTTCCCAAGAATTAGGGAAATTGGACGAGATGACTCCAGAAGAGGCTGAGAATATCGCCCGTATCGTAGGTCTTGGCTCCTTGAAATATTTCATATTAAAGGTAGACCCTCGCAAGAATATGACGTTCAATCCGAAAGAGTCTATCGACTTCAACGGAAATACGGGACCATTCATCCAATATACCTACGCCCGTATCCGTTCCGTATTGCGCAAAGCAGCGGAACAGGGCATCGCATTACCGGAGCAGTTACCGCTTACTTTCGCCATTTCCGAGAAAGAAGAGAACCTGATCCAAATGATCGCCGATTATGCGGAGATCGTGAAAGAGGCAGGTAAGCTATACAGCCCGGCCTGTGTCGCCAACTATATTTATGATCTGGTAAAGGAATACAATCAATTCTATCACGATTTCTCCATCCTTCGCGAAGAGAATCCGGAATTGAAGAACTTCCGTTTAGTCTTATCCGCCAATGTAGCTAAGATCGTGAAATCCGGTATGGATTTATTAGGCATCGAGGTTCCGGAAAGAATGTAACGATAGAAGATGAACATAAACGAGAAAACAAGAAAGGCTCTCCTTCGATTTCAACAAAATGAAATCACGGAGAGCCTTCTCTATACGCAACTCGCCGCTATCGAGAAAGATCCAAGCAACAAGGAAGTATTACTACAGATAGCGAATGACGAGAAAGGACATTATACGATCCTAAAAAAGTATACGGGGCAAGAGATCTCCCCGAATAAATTACGCATCACCAAATACTACTGGTTGGCACGTATCTTGGGGATTACTTTCGCCATTAAGCTAATGGAAGGTAGCGAGGAAAGCGCCAAGAATGATTACGCCTCTTATGATGAGTATCCGGATTTGCAACAAATCGCACGTGACGAGGATGAGCATGAGCAGAGGTTGATCGCCTTGATCAATGAGGAACGGTTGGAATATATGGGTTCTGTCGTACTGGGGCTAAATGACGCTTTGGTAGAATTTACAGGTGCTTTAGCAGGCTTTACCCTTGCCTTGAGCGACTCTAGATTAATAGCGTTGACCGGAAGCATCACTGGAATAGCCGCCGCATTATCCATGGCTTCCTCCGAATATCTATCTACCAAGTCCGAGAATGGAAATGAAAACGGGAAACATCCCGTCAAGGCATCGATCTATACGGGAATAGCTTATATCTTTACGGTAGTCGCCTTGGTCGCTCCATTTATCTTTATATCAAACGTATTAATGGCTTTAGGGCTTATGCTCATCATAGCGTTAAGTATCATCGCCCTTTTCAACTATTATTATTCCATAGCGAGAAGCGAGAGTTTCCGGAAGCGTTTTACCGAGATGGCAGTACTTAGTTTTAGCGTGGCCGCATTAAGCTTCTTGATCGGATATGCGTTAAAAGAATTTACGGGCATCGATGTCTAAAAAAATCATAGTTATGTTTTGAAAAATTCATAGTTATGAGTTTAGTAAATCATAACTATGAATTTTTAGAGCTATAATCAAGCCTTTTTCCGTGTCGTACGTTTCTTCGTCGCGGCAGGTTTTTCTCCCGCCTCGGCGATTATCTTCTGGCATTCCTCCAAGGTCAAGTTCTCCGGTTTCTCTATCGTCTTAGGAATTCTGTAATTCTTTTTCTTATAAGAGATATAAGGGCCGAAGCGACCATTCAAGATCTCCATTTCCGGATCCTCATCGAACTTCTTGATAAATCGTTGCTCATCTTTTTGTTTTTTTGCCTCGATCAACTCGATAGCTTCCTCGGCTGTTATCGACAAAGGATTCAAGCCCTTCGGTATGGATACGAACTTTCCGTCATGACGGATAAACGGGCCAAAACGTCCGACAGCGGCAACCATGACCTTACCTTCATATTCACCGATCGTACGGGGTAGATCAAACAATTTCAAGGCTTCTTCCAAAGTAATCGTCTCGATAGATTGCCCTTTCATCAAGGTTGCGAACTGAGGTTTAGGAGCCTCTTTATCCTCTGGGTGCGCCTGCCCGATCTGTACGACTGGGCCATAACGACCGATCTTCACGAAAACAGGTTTGCCGCTCTTCGGATCGATACCCAATTCACGCTCACCCACTTTATGCTCCGTACGGACAGAGGCTGCCTCTTCCACGATCGGATGGAATAGTTTATAGAATTTATCGATCGCGTCCGTCCATACCATCTCGCCTTCCGCTACGGCATCGAATTCCTTCTCTACGCTCGCCGTGAAGTTATAATCCATAACGCCCGGGAAATACTCCATCAAGAAATCATTCACGACCGTACCGATATCGGTTGGCATCAACTTATTCCGGTCCGCTCCTACGATCTCTGTTTTTTGGACTTCCTTGATCGTATGCTGAGCCAAGGTTATGATATTATAAGTACGCTCCGTTCCTTCCTTATCCCCTTTCACGACATACTCTCGATTCTGAATCGTCTGGATCGTAGGCGCATAGGTAGAAGGACGACCGATTCCCAATTCCTCCAAACGGCGAACCAAACTTGCTTCCGTATAGCGGGGCGGACGTTGCGTGAAACGTTCGGTAGCGACTATATCCTTCATACTCAATACCTCGTTCAAGGTAACCGGAGGAAGAAGGCCGTTTTCCTGTTCCTTCTCATTCTCGTCATCAAAACTCTCGCGGTACACCTGAAGGAAACCGTCAAAAGTAATGACCTCACCGGTAGCCACGAACTTCTCTTTCTTGCCGCCGATGCCTACGGAGATCGTCGTACGCTCCAACTCGGCGTCCGCCATCTGGCAAGCGATCGTACGTTTGCGGATCAATTCGTATAATCTCTTTTCCTGAGCGGTTCCGCTTATCTCATCATGGCTGATATAGGTCGGACGAATCGCCTCGTGCGCTTCTTGCGCTCCCTTGCTCTTGGTATGATATTGACGGAATTTATAATATTTCTCACCGTAGGTATCCAAGATAGCTTCTTTTGCCGTCCCCAAAGCCAAATCACTTAAGTTCACGGAGTCAGTACGCATATATGTGATCAATCCGGACTCATACAGGCGTTGGGCGATCATCATGGTCTGCGAGACCGAATAACCCAACTTACGGGCAGCCTCCTGCTGCAAGGTAGATGTCGTAAAAGGAGGGGCTGGTGTCTTGCGCACCGGCTTTTTCGAGATATCATCGATCGTGAAAGAAGCGTCCTTGCAAGATTCAAGGAATGCCTCCACCTCTTCCTTATCTTTCAAACGACGGTTCAGCTCCGCCTTGAGGATTGTCGTACCATCCGGCAAGATAAAGCTAGCGATCACACGGTAGGCGGCCTCCGAGACAAACTCGTTGATCTCTCGCTCCCGCTCTACGATCAGACGTACGGCAACCGATTGCACGCGCCCCGCGGATAAAGCAGGTTTCACCTTACGCCAAAGAATGGGGGATAGCTCGAAACCCACGATACGGTCTAAGATACGACGGGCTTGCTGCGCGTTCACCAAATCGATATTGATATCTCTCGGCGTCTCAATCGCATGTAATATAGCGTTCTTGGTAATTTCATGAAAAACGATACGTTTCGTATTCTCAGGTTTCAATCCTAATACCTCATATAAATGCCAAGAGATGGCCTCTCCCTCCCGGTCCTCATCGGAAGCCAACCAAACCTGCTCGGCTTTCTTCGCTTCGTTCTTCAATTCGGTCACGAGTTTCTTCTTGTCAGAGGGAATCACGTATTCCGGGGCATAATTGTGTTCGAGGTCTATACTGAAATCTTTCGTTTTCAAGTCGCGGATATGACCATAGCTAGACATAACCTTATAGTCCTTTCCGAGGAACTTCTCGATGGTTTTTGCCTTGGCGGGTGACTCCACTATTACCAAATTCTTTTGCATATCTATTTTTTGCTGGTTAGAAATCGGGTGCAAACTTACACAAATAATTAACGTACGCAGTATATCGGTCACTAAAAAAGCGTTTTTTCCTATACATTATATATATAGTCACTCGTTTCTATTTACCTTCGCGAGACAAAATCAAAAGGTTATTCAAAAATATGGAAAAGATAAAGCGACTTATTTCAGAGAATAAACTAGAAGAAGCGATCCGGCTCTTGGACGCTTACCTCACGGAGCAACCGAGATCCGACGAGGCTTGGTTTCTCCTCGGAAAAGCTCATTATAAACTAGGCAACGTACGCCTAGCCCTCAACAGCTACCTACAAGCGATAGAGATCAATCCGGAAAGCCCGGCACAAGCGGCCTACGATATGGCGATC
>OHOM01000563.1_pt1 | contig 14471 bp, 13 predicted proteins | sample 1569901 | NCBI WGS metagenome assembly OHOM01 (sample SAMEA3879526, study PRJEB24766) | human gut metagenome | biome: human-associated habitat; feature: feces | place: USA | collected 1985/1987
AGATTTGTCTCCGGATTCTCACCCGTACACATCATACCGGCGGCCTCATATTGCTTCTTATACTCGTTGTTGAACTCGAAACGATGGCGATGACGCTCTTGGATATGCTCCTTGCCGTATGCCTCCAATACCTTGGAGCCCTCTTTCAGCGTACAGTCGTAAGCACCCAAACGCATGGAACCTCCCATATTGGTAACGTTCTTCTGCTCCTCCATCAAGTCGATCACCTTATGTGCCGTATTCGGCTCCATCTCCGTAGAGTTGGCATCCGCCAAACCTAACACGTCACGCGCAAACTCGATCACCATGCACTGCATACCCAAGCAGATGCCCAAGCAAGGGACATCATGCTCACGAGCGTATTTGATAGCGGCAAACTTGCCCTCGATACCTCTCTGCCCGAATCCGGGGGCGATCAAGATACCATCCATATCCTTCAATTGCTCGGCGGCGTTCTCGTTATTTAATTTCTCCGAATGGAACAAATGCAAATCCAGTTTATGATGATTGTAAATAGCGGCTTGCAACAAAGACTCGTCGATCGACTTATAAGCGTCTTGCAATTCCACGTATTTACCAACCAAACCGATCTTCACCGTATCCGTAGCCGTGCTCTTCAAGGCAAGGAATTCCTTCCAAGGCTTCAACTCCGGAGTCGGGCCGACTTCCATACCGACCTTACGCAAGACCACCTCGTCCATCTTCTGGCGTTGCAATACCAAAGGAACCTCGTAGATCGTCGGTACGTCGATCGACTGGATCACGGAATCCTCGGCCACGTTACAGAACAACGCCACCTTACGTAACAAGTTCGCATTCAGCTCATGCTCCGTACGTAATACCAACACGTCCGGCTGGATGCCTAATTCCTGCAATTGCTTCACGGAATGTTGCGTAGGCTTCGTCTTATACTCTTTCGCCGCCGCGATATAAGGCACATAAGTAAGATGTACGCAAAGGCAGTTCTTACCCAGCTCCCATTTCAACTGGCGAACGCTCTCTATGAAAGGCAGAGACTCGATATCACCCACCGTACCACCGATCTCGGTGATCACGAAGTCAAATTTATACTTGCTACCCAATAATTTCACATTACGCTTGATCTCATCCGTGATATGAGGTACCACCTGCACCGTCTTACCCAGATAATCCCCCTTACGCTCCTTGTTGATCACGCTTTGATAGATACGTCCGGTAGTGATATTATTCGCACGGGTAGTCTGGACATTCAAGAAACGCTCGTAATGGCCCAAGTCCAAGTCAGCCTCATGTCCATCGACGGTCACGTAACATTCCCCATGCTCATAAGGGTTCAACGTACCCGGGTCGATGTTGATGTAAGGATCAAATTTTTGGATAGTAACCTTGTAACCTCTTGCTTGAAGGAGCTTACCTAAAGAAGCGGAAATAATTCCCTTACCTAAGGAAGAGACCACGCCGCCTGTAACGAAAATGTACTTTGTATCTGCCACGATAGTAATATTTTAGTTATCTTTTTAATTGCACACCTGCATTTCGAAACCGCAAAGTTAGCGATTTTCATCGAGACATGCCAAATTTAATGTTTTTATTTCTCGCTGAATATCTCCAGAACTGACCCGTGCTTCGGCAGGACTCTTCCGATTCCCGACCCGAAGCACGGCACTAAAGACAGCACTTCTCATGGAATTACTTCGGTACTACGCAGGAAGTACTGAAGTACTTTGAGCGAAGTATTCCAGTACTTCCAGCGGAGTACTGAGGCAAGTCCGTATAAGCCTCGCTAGACACACCTGCTTTGCCTCAGTGATCGTAACTTTTACCCAGATAAATATCAAATCGTATGTTGTATATCATTCTTTTTAGCTAATTTTGCGACCACTACAACTAATAGATGTAAATAAGGTATTATGATGATGAAGAGGCATGGTGTGTATGCGCTATTATTACTTTCACTAATTGGGAGCTCGGCATACAGCCAAGAGAACCAACTAGTTACCGGAACGATAGTTCAACGTCCCGCACAGCAAGTCGTATCGGATGATACGATTCCCGCGATCAATCTTAGCGAAGAGGAATTAGACAACATCGTAGACATTCGTAAGCAATTCGAGAAGCAAAACAAGACTTACTCGGCGCCCTTGGCCCCAAGCACGAATTTACTGCGTTTCTTGAAAAAAGACGAACTGGAGATCTCGGACGAGGCGATGTATTGGGCCCGTCTGGTACGAGACGCCTCCACGGCTTTCGATAATACGATGACCTTCCGAGACACCGTGATCGTAAACCCTTTATTCATGCCGATCGTTTTCCGGGGAGATTATCTACCCAAGAACTTGATATTCTACAACTTCGATTCATTGAAGGAGAGGACTCCCTATGATAACTTATACCGGACAGACTCCATCTTCAAAGATCTGGAGCGAAACAAACAGTTCGAGGAGATGGCTTACAAATATGTGCAGAACAATTACCCGACTTATTTCCGCTACTCCGAGAGGGATCTGCCCAATGAGGTGATCAAACCTAAATTCATCAAGAAGAATATTTATGAGGACTTGCCGATCAAGGTGGAGGCTGATGCCAATTTTGAGGACGTAGACGCTCCCGCTCGCTTTATCCCGGAGCGGAGATACTGGATATCGGCCTTTGAGAGCGCCGTCCAATTCTCCCAGAACTACGTTTCGGAGAACTGGTACAAGGGTGGAAGTAGCAACTTGAACCTGTTCACCAAGAACAATTTAAAATACGACTATAAGAAAGATAAGGTACAAGTAACGAACGAACTGGAATTCAGCCAGTGTATATACGGCACCGAAGGATACCTTAAGGAACTATAAGATCGGTGACGACGTATTCCGTATACACAGCAACGTCGGCTACCAAGCGTTCAACAAATGGTACTATACGTTCGACGCTGAGTTCAAGACCCAGTTCTTCACCAACTATCAAGAGAACGAGCACATCAAGCAGGCCGCGTTCCTTGCCCCGTTCTCTATCAACTTCGGTCTCGGTATGAAATACGAGCTGGAAAAACAATTTACCGACAAGCATAAGAAGATTAAATTCAGCACCAACTTGGCGCCGATCTCCTATACATATATGTATACGACACAAGAGATCGATTATAGCCGTCACGGTTTCAAGAAAAACGAGGAAACCGGTGAGTTCAATAACAAGCTAAGCCAAATAGGTTCCACGATCCGCGCAGACCTCGCCTTCGATTTCAACCGTAACGTAAGCTGGCAATCCCGTCTTTATTTCTTTACCACTTATGGCGATCATACCATCGGGGAGTTCGAGAATACCTTGGTTCTGGCCATCAGCCGCTTTTTCTCCACACGTATCTATTTTCACCTTAGATACGACGATGGAGTGGAAAAAACAGAGGATAACAAGAGTTATTTCCAGCTTAATGAGTTGTTAAGTTTCGGTTTTAATTACAAATGGTAAGCTAGGATTTAAGATTTCGAATAATAAACTTTGTTAATCGTGACATAGTTTCTAAATTATACTTACTTTTGCCTTGATTTTGCAATGTCGAGATTACAAATATGAGCGAAAGTATAAATCATACAGGATTTGTAGAGAAGATCGATGGCGACACCGTCTTCGTCCGCATTACCCAACAATCCGCATGCTCGGGATGCCACGCACAGTCTATGTGCTCGGCTTCCGAGAAAAAGGATAAGATCATTGAGGTACCCGATCGGTCGGGACGGTTTCGCATTAACGAGGAAGTGATGATATGCGGACAAAATTCCATGGGGCTTCAGGCCGTATTGCTGGCATTTGTCATTCCTTTGGTGATAGTCGTAGGGGCCATCGTGGTCGGTACGAATCTACAATGGGACGAGACCACGAGCGGGTTAACCGGTTTATCGCTTTTACTGCCTTATTACTGTATACTATACTTAATGCGTGACAAACTAAAAAGACGATTTATATTTACTTTGAAAAAACTTAATTGATAATATATCATGATTTTAATTGCCGTTATTTCATTAGGAGCAATCGGGGCGGTCGGAGCGGTTTTCCTCTACGCTGCTTCCAAGAAATTTGAAGTCTATGAAGATCCTCGCATCGCTCAAGTACAGGAAGTCCTTCCCGGGGCGAACTGTGGAGGTTGCGGTTATCCGGGTTGCGCCGGATTCGCAGGCGCTTGCGTAAAAGCTGACTCATTAGACGGATTGCTCTGCCCCGTTGGTGGTGGCCCGGTCATGGCCAAGGTCGCTACGATACTGGGTAAAGAGGCGGGTACAGCCGAACCCATGGTAGCCGTTGTCCGTTGCAACGGAACTTGTCAGGCCCGCCCACGTACAAACTCTTATGATGGAACGAAAAGTTGCGCCATCGCCTCTACCCTTTACGGAGGCGAGACGAATTGTTCTTTCGGTTGCCTAGGTTATGGCGACTGCGTGAACGCCTGCGCTTTCGACGCCATCCACATCAACCCGGCTACGGGAATCGCCGAGGTGGACGAGGAAAAATGTACTTCCTGTGGTGCTTGTGTGAAGGCTTGCCCGAAGAATATCATCGAGCTAAGAAAGAAAGGACCTAAATCACGCCGGATTTACGTGTCTTGCGTAAATAAGGACAAGGGAGCCGCCGCCCGCAAGGCTTGCGCCAACGCTTGTATCGGCTGTGGCAAATGCGCCAAGGAATGTCCGTTCGAGGCGATCACCGTAACAAACAACGTAGCTTATATCGATTATACGAAGTGCCGGATGTGCCGCAAATGCGTGGCTGTATGTCCGACAGGAGCTATTCATGAGCTGAATTTCCCTCCTCGCAAGGAAGCCGCTCCCGCTCCGAAAGCGGAGACCGTGAAACCGGTGCCGAAGGCAGAGGCTACCGTGAAACCGGAAGCCACACCGAAAGCTACAAGTGAAGAAAAAACAAATCTAAATTAAAATCTAATAGTATGCTAAGGACATTTCGAATCGGAGGTATACATCCCCCCGAGAATAAACTGTCTGCCGGTAAGAAAATTACGGCTCTCGCTACGCCTAAACAGGTGATTATCCCCCTCAGCCAGCATATCGGTGCCCCAGCGCAGGCCGTGGTGAAGAAAGGGGATCTGGTAAAGGTGGGTACATTGCTAGCCAAGGCGGGTGGTTTCGTATCAGCGAACATCCACTCTTCCGTATCCGGCAAAGTGAACAAGATAGATAACGCTCTCGACGCTAGCGGATACAAACGTCCCGCTATATATATAGATGTGGAAGGTGATGAATGGGAAGAGACGATCGACCGCAGCGAGACCTTAGTGAAGGAGTGTGCGCTGTCTTCCAAGGAAATCGTGGATAAGATCGCCGCTTCCGGTATCGTCGGTCTGGGTGGAGCGACTTTCCCTACGCAGGTGAAATTGATGCCGCCTCCCGGAAACAAGGCAGAGATCGTAATCATCAACGCCGTGGAGTGTGAGCCTTATCTTACTTCCGACCATTCGTTGATGCTGGAGAAAGGCGAGCAAATCCTAGTCGGTGTCACGATCCTAATGAAAGCGGTTAACGTGAACAAGGCCGTGATCGGTATCGAGAATAACAAGCCGGACGCTATCGCCCATCTGCAAAAGTTGGCGGTAAATTATAAAGGTATAGAGATCATGCCGCTTAAGGTACAATATCCGCAAGGAGGCGAGAAACAATTGATCGACGCCGTTATTCGCCGTCAGGTAAAAAGTGGTGCGCTTCCTATCTCGGCGGGTGCCGTGGTACAGAACGTAGGAACTGCTTATGCCGTTTACGAGGCGGTACAAAAGAATAAACCGTTGTTCGAGCGTGTGGTGACGATCACGGGTAAGGCGGTAGCTAATCCTTCCAATTTCTTGGTTCGTATGGGAACACCGATCAGTTGCTTGATCGAGGCCGCAGGTGGCCTGCCCGAGAATACGGGTAAGATTATCGGTGGCGGACCGATGATGGGTAAAGCGTTGATCAGCGCCGAGGTGCCGGTTTGCAAAGGAAGCTCCGGTGTTTTATTACTGACGACGGAGGAATCTGTCCGCAAGCCGATCCGGGATTGCATCCGTTGCGCCAAATGCGTAGGTGTCTGCCCGATGGGATTGAACCCTACCCTATTGATGAACGCCACGGAATTCCAGAATTGGGAATTGGCGGAGAAGAACTATATCACCGACTGTATCGAGTGCGGGTCGTGTAGTTATACCTGTCCGGCCAACCGTCCGTTGCTGGATCAGATCCGGTTGGGTAAAGGAAAAGTTATGGGTATTATCCGGTCTAGAAAGTCATAAAACAAGAGCAACATGGAAAATAATTTATACGTATCGCCCTCGCCCCACATCCATGGTGGCGACAGCATAAGCAAAAATATGTATGGTGTACTGATTGCCCTTATCCCGGCTTTCTTGGTATCCCTTTATTTCTTCGGTCTGGGAGCGTTGATCGTTACGGTCGTATCGGTTCTGGCCTGTATGATATTCGAGTATTTGATCCAGCGATTCCTGATGAAAAAGGAACCGACCCTTTGCGATGGCTCCGCTATCCTGACAGGTGTATTGCTGGCCTTCAACCTACCTTCCAACCTTCCGGTCTGGATCATTATTATCGGAGCGTTGGCGGCGATCGGCATCGGCAAGATGTCTTTCGGTGGATTAGGTAATAATATTTTCAATCCGGCGTTGGTCGGACGTGTATTCTTATTGATCTCCTTCCCGGCACAGATGACGACTTGGCCGGTGGTAGATGCCTTGAACGTTTTCCCGATGACTTATACGGATGCCCAGACCGGCGCAACGGTATTGTCGTTGATGAACGAAGGCGTGACCGAGCTTCCGTCTTACGGGAATATGCTTGTAGGGGCTATGGGAGGTAGTCTCGGTGAAGTGAGCGCCGTGGCCTTGATCCTCGGTCTTTTATTCATGCTATGGAAAAAGATCATCACTTGGCAGATCCCGGTATCCATCTTGGCTACCGTATTCGTATTCACGGGCATCATGCACTTGGTGAATCCGGTACAATACGCCAGCCCGTTCGTTCACTTATTATCCGGCGGTTTGTTATTAGGCTCCATCTTTATGGCGACCGACTACGTAACCTCGCCGATGAGCAAGAACGGAATGCTTGTCTACGGCGTGGGAATCGGAATCCTTACCACGGTGATCCGTTTGTTCGGGTCTTACCCGGAAGGTATGTCGTTCGCTATCCTGATCATGAACGCATTTACTCCGCTAATCAACAGCTATATCAAACCTAAACATTTCGGAGGAAAGTAAGCATGGCAAAATTAAAATCAACATTACCCAATATGCTCCTTTCACTAACAGGCATTTGCTTGGTAGCAGGGGCGATCCTAGCCGGAGTGAACCAGTTTACCGCCGGCCCTATAGCGGTAGCTAAAGCGACCGCCTTGGAGGAAGCGATTAAAGCCGTTGCTCCCGAGTTCGACAACAAACCGACTGAGGACGTCTATATGGCCGTCTCCTCCGATGGTGATTCCCTCAAGATTTATCCTGCCAAGAAAGGCGGACAAGTCGTTGGCGGAGCCGTAGAGAGTAATACGAAAAAAGGCTTTAGCGGTGAGATACGGGTTATCGTAGGTTTCGATATGGATGGCAAGATCTTGAACTATTCCGTATTGCAACACGCCGAGACTCCGGGCTTGGGAGCCAAGATGCAAGAATGGTTCCGTGCGGACAAGAACAAGCAAAGTGTCTTGGGACGTACGATTCCGGACGGAGGCTTAAAAGTAACAAAAGATGGTGGCGACGTGGACGCTATCACGGCAGCGACCATCTCCAGCCGTGCGTTCCTCGATGCCGTGAACCGTGCGTATAGCGCATTCGCAGGCGTAGACGGATTAACGGGTGCCACTTCAACTGATAACAAATAAAAAGGGAGGACAGAGCAATGAGTAATCTAAAAATATTGATGAATGGTATCATCACGGAGAACCCGACATTTGTATTACTGTTAGGTATGTGTCCTACCTTGGGAACGACCTCTTCGGCCATCAACGGCATGAGTATGGGATTGGCTACGATGTTCGTATTGATTTGCTCGAATATCGTGATTTCCGCCTTGAAAAACGTAATCCCCGACTTGGTGCGTATCCCGGGATATATCGTTGTGATCGCGACGTTCGTGACCGTAGTGCAGATGTGCATGGAAGCGTTCGTCCCGGCTTTATACGCTAGCTTGGGATTATTTATCCCGTTGATCGTGGTAAACTGTATCGTACTAGGACGTGCCGAGGCTTTCGCTGCGAAGAACGGCGTAATCCCATCCGCTTTCGACGGAATCGGTATCGGACTGGGCTTTACGATGGCTCTTACGCTGCTGGGCGCTTGCCGTGAGTTCTTGGGAACCGGTAAGTTATTCAACGTAACCTTGATGCCCGAGGAATATGGTTCGCTGATCTTCGTATTGGCTCCGGGAGCGTTTATCGCCTTGGGTTATCTGGTAGCAATAGTAAACAAACTGCGTAAAGCATAATAAACGGATCATATGGAATATATATTGATATTTATCGCCGCCGTATTCGTTAATAACGTTGTACTGGCACAGTTCTTGGGAATTTGTCCGTTCTTGGGGGTATCTAAGAAAGTGGAGACTGCCGCAGGCATGGGAGCCGCCGTTACGTTCGTGCTTACGATCGCCACGATTGTTACATTCCTCGTGCAAAAATACATATTGGACGCTTTCGGATTAGGGTTCATGCAGACGATCAGTTTCATCTTGATCATCGCCGCCTTGGTTCAGATGGTGGAAATCATATTGAAGAAGGTCTCTCCCGCCCTTTATCAAGCGTTGGGTGTATTCCTTCCGTTGATCACCACGAACTGCTGTATCTTGGGTGTGGCGATCCTTGTAATCCAAAAAGAGTATAATTTATTAGAATCTGTGGTATATGCTATCTCGACCGCTATTGGATTTGCGCTAGCTTTGATTATCTTCGCGGGTATTCGGGAGCAACTAGCCATGACGCATGTTCCGGAAGGCATGAAAGGCACTCCTATCGCCTTGATAACGGCCGGTTTGCTAGCTATGGCTTTTATGGGATTCTCGGGTATCGTATAACAAACTTATCTAAATGAACACTAGAATGAAAAAGAAGATTTTAGTAGCGGGCGGAACCGGTTATATCGGCTCACACACCACAGTAGAATTGCAGAACGCCGGATATGAGGTAGTCATTATCGACGATTTGTCAAACTCGAATATCGAGGTGCTCGATGGTATCGAGAAAATCACGGGCATCCGTCCGGAGTTTATCCAATTGGATCTAAAGGATAAGGAAGGTACTCGCAAGGCATTGGAAGCTCATCCGGGCATCAAAGGCATTATCTTGTTCGCCGCTAGCAAGGCGGTAGGAGAATCCGTACAGCAGCCTTTGAAGTATTATCGCAATAATATTGTCACTTTGGTGAACTTGTTGGAGATGATGCCTGAATTCAATATCGAAGGTATCGTATTCTCTTCCTCTTGTACGGTATACGGACAACCGGACCCGGAGAACTTGCCGGTAACCGAGAATGCCCCGATCAAACCCGCTATGTCTCCTTATGGAAACACGAAGCAGATCAACGAGGAGATTATCCGGGATACGATCCACGCAGGAGCGCCTTTCAAGAGTATCATCTTGCGCTACTTCAACCCGATAGGCGCACACCCAAGCGCAGAGATCGGCGAGTTGCCGAATGGTGTTCCCCAGAACTTGATCCCGTACTTGACACAGACGGCTATGGGTATCCGCAAGGAATTAAGCGTATTCGGCGATGATTATGATACAGCAGACGGTTCTTGCATCCGTGACTATATCAATGTCGTAGACTTGGCGAAAGCACATGTAATCGCTATGGACCGTATGCTTGAGAATAAGTCTGATGAGCATATCGAGATATTCAACCTAGGTACCGGCAATGGTGTTTCTGTCCTTGAACTGATCAATACCTTCGAGCAGACAACAGGCGTTAAGGTTCCGCACAAGATCGTGGGCCGTCGTGAAGGTGATATCGAGAAGGTATGGGCCAATCCGGAGCACGCGAATAAGGTATTAGGCTGGACCGCCAAGGAGACTTTAGCCGACACCCTGCAATCCGCATGGAACTGGCAGAAACGTTTGAGAGAACGTGGCATCCAGTAAATAACACAAAAAAAGAGGCCGTATCTGATAGCGCTTAGCTAAGATACGGCCTTTTTTATATCCTTATATCTACAAGTACTTCTCTAAGATCTCAAGAACCTTCCCGAAATCGATCGGCTTAGCGATATGCTCATTCATTCCGGATTCTTTACACAACTTGATGTCTTCCGCAAATGCGTTCGCAGACATGGCTATTATCGGCATGGACTTGATATCCGGACGTTCTAATGCCCGAATATGGCGAGTAGAGTCGTACCCGTTCATGACCGGCATCTGGATATCCATAAATACCAAGTCATAATATCCCGGACTAGAGTTTTTTACCATATTCACCGCGACAAGGCCATTTTCCGCCTCCTCTACCACCGCACCGGTCTCTTCTAGTAACACAGTCGCTATTTCCCTATTCAAGCTATTATCTTCCACCAGCAAGATCCGCTTACCCTCAAAGTTACCGAAAGGATATTGAGGCTTCTCCGTCTCTTCCTCTTTTTTCTCTTGCTTGATAGCGAAACTTTTCATCAAATAAAATAACTTGGATTTCATCAACGGCTTACTTATGAATCCATCGACACCGGCTCGTTGGGCTATCTCCTCAAAATGCGGACAATCATAAGCGGAAAGAATAATGATCGGAATATCCCGGCCAACGACTTTTCGGATACGGGTAGCGGTCTCGATCCCATCCATTCCCGGCATTTTCAGATCAAGGATAACGGCAAAATAGTCATCATTAAGATGATGTACCCTCTCTACTTTCCCGATAGCCTCCTCACCAGAAATGGCATACTCGCCTTTCATACCGATCTCGTTAATCCTCATACATGCGTTCTCGCAACACACGATATCATCGTCTACCACGAGAACCGGTAAATCCCTTAAATGATCATCCTCAAAACACCCTTGATCCTGCAATTTCAACTGCATCGTAAATGTAAAAACGGAACCTTTGCCATATTCACTCTCCACCTGAATCTCACCATTCATCATATGAGCGATATTACGGCTTATTGCCATGCCTAAGCCGGTTCCTTGTATATTCCGCAGGGTTGCGTCTTCCGCACGTTCAAATGGCTCGAAAACCTTGTGTAAGAAATCCGGCTTTATCCCGATACCATTGTCTATAACCGTAACCTCAAATAAACCATAATTACCATTTTTAATTGGCTTTTCCCGTATCTCAAGTGTTATTTTCCCATAGTCCGGCGTATACTTTATGGCGTTCGACAGCAAATTCAACAATACTTGCTGAATCCGTTGCACATCGCCAATCAGCTTTTCATGTTTGATTTGAAACAAGTGAACCCGGAAATCCTGAAACTTCTGACTGACCGAAGTCTGAACCATAGTAATTACGCTTTGCAATAACTCGCCCATATCGAACTCCTCGTCTGTCAGCAAAATATGTCCGCTCTCTACCTTAGACATATCCAAGACCTCATTGATCAAGTTCAATAACAATTTGGAAGAAACCATAATCTTCTTCAAGCAATCTACTATACGCTCCCGATCGTCGATATGCATACTGGCGATAGTGGTCATACCGATAATGGCATTCATCGGAGTACGTATATCATGGCTCATACGGGATAAGAAATCCGATTTAGCCTGATTTGCCGATTTAGCCACTTGTAGGGCATCTTGAAGTAATTGCCTTTGCCGCTCTTCCTCACGAACCTCCATAATATCGGTCCGGGTCAAAAGAAGTATATTCCTCTCCTTATCGAAAAAGCTAAAACGCAACTTCTTATCCCTAAAAACGCCATTCTCCATCACCTGACAGAACAAGACATACTCACGGGAATTTCGTAAGACAGATAAGACATGATCTAGGGAAAGATTTCGGGTTAACTCATCTCGCTGATCCTCCGGCACATATTTGTGGTGGAACTCGGCTACCTCTTTTTCATAGTCATTACTCGCTACCGGGGGTACCGGTGTCCCGCTTTCCCGGTTGGAAGTATACATGACATAGCTATTCGTGTTTGCCTCTATATAAACGACATAATCATACTCAGTCTGAACGGCAGCCTCTACGATCTGTGCCTTGCGGCAATGATTCACATAACGGCTGGAAAGAATGATACGATCCGGAATTCCACTCTTATCTTTCAAGATACGAATAAAAGCCTCATGCCACTCAAAACCAAACAAATCATTACAGAAACGCATGTCGAACTTCTTATTCGCTACGCCGCTAGCCGCCATTTGCCGCAATGAATTCAAGGATAAGATCTCCTCCCATTTCCCTAAATCCGCAGGATATACATATTCTTGAATGTAAGTCTGGCAAAGTTCTGTATAATCCAAACATTCTCCTTCCCTTTCGGGAGTCATCGAATCTTTGATTATCTCAACCTTTTCATTACCTAATGTGACGATCCAAAGCGTATCGACTAGCTCGTTTACACCACAGAGTAGTTCTTCCAAATTTAAAGTAGTATTTGTCATTTTCAATGATATAGATTTAATTAAGAGGAATAGAGATCCTATGATTTTGAGAGTATTTCATCAAGCCTCCCTCTCCAATCCTCTCCATTCAAAGGCTGATAGGTATGGAACCCTAGTTCCTGCCCCACTACGATATTATTCTTACCATCATCTACAAATAATGTTTCCTCTGGTCTGATTCCTGAATCCAAGACCATGCGATCAAAAATTTCACGATCCGGCTTCGTGACACCGATCTCATAAGAGAGATACAATTTATCGAAATAATCATTTAATGGACGGCCCGCCGGCGTAAACTCTTTTGTCTGTGCCCATTCAAGCTGTATGATCGGATTTGTATTGCTCAATAAATAGACTTGATATTTCTCACGGAGTTTTAATATGTAGTCCAATTTATATTGGGGAACGCCGCCAATGAAGCCAAACCAAGCCCAACAAATATCCTCATAAGAAAGGTCTTTACCCGTATACTTCCGTAAATAGCGACAAAACTCCTCTACTCCGATCTTTCCGGTCTCCAGATCTTGAAAAACCCCTTTTTGTTCGTAAGGATCTATCAATCCATCGGCATCTTTGACCCCAATCTCTATTAAACGGCGAACAGGTTCATCCCGGTCCAAATCTATGATAACGCCCCCAGATCGAATACTATATTTTTTATTTTACCCATTGCGATACTATTTAAGTCCTAAAGATACAATTTATTCCGTATATCTAGGTTACAAGGATAAAAAAGGGTATAATCTTCAACGATTATACCCCAATCCAAAGCTATATTTATGTATATAAGACTTAATCCAATTTATGGATCACCAAACCGGAGCGAAGCTTCGGTTCGAACCACGTCGTCTTCGGCGGCATGATATTACCCGTATCGGCGATATCCATCAATTGCTTCATCGTAACGGGATACAAAGCCAAGGCAACCTTCATCTCACCGCTATCCACACGGCGTTTCAATTCACCCAGGCCACGGATACCTCCCACGAAATCGATTCGCTTGTCCGAACGTAAATCCTTAATGCCTAAAATCTCATCCAGAATCAAGTTCGAAGAGATCGTGACATCCAATACGCCTATCGGGTCATTATCATCGTACGTACCGGGCTTAGCGGTCAAAGAATACCATTTCCCTCCTAAATACAGGGAGAAATTGTGCAAGGCACCCGGTTTGTAAATAGCAGAGCCCTTCTCCTCTACCACGAAGTTTTTCGTTAATCTCTCAACGAATTGTTCCTCGGTCAAGCCGTTCAAGTCTTTTACCACACGGTTGTAATCGATAATGGTCAATTGGTTGGCCGGGAAGCAAACAGCCATGAAATAGTTATACTCCTCGTCTCCCTTATGATCCGGGTTTTGCTTGGCCTTCTCCACTCCTACCAAAGCAGCAGCGGCGGAACGATGATGTCCGTCGGCAATATACAACGCAGGCATCTCCCCGAATAACTCCGTGATGCGGGCGATGTCCTTATCCTCATCGATAATCCAGAACGTATGGCCGAAACCGTCTAATTTCGCCACGAAATTATATTCAGGCTCACGAGCCGTATATTTCATTACGAGCGAAGAATACCGGCTCGATATTAGCGTTGTTGACACGTACGTGCTTCATGCGATCCTCCTCCTTGTCACGGCGGGTCAGCTCATGTTTCTTGATCGTGCCATTCATATAATCGGGAACATAAGCCCCGACTACCAACCCATATTGAGTCTTGCCATTCATGGTTTGGGCATAAACATAATAGCATTCTTTCTGATCCTGAACCAACCAACCTTTTTCCTGAAAATTATTGAAATTGGCGGCGGCCTTCAGGTAAACAGCCGGATCATGCTCATCCGTCCCTTCTGGGAAATCGATTTCCGGTTTAATGATATGGTAAAGGGATTTCTCGTTTCCTTCCGCTTCCGCACGAGCTTCTTGCGAGTTCAATACG
>OHOM01000566.1_pt1 | contig 14341 bp, 9 predicted proteins | sample 1569901 | NCBI WGS metagenome assembly OHOM01 (sample SAMEA3879526, study PRJEB24766) | human gut metagenome | biome: human-associated habitat; feature: feces | place: USA | collected 1985/1987
ACGTCAGCATCAAGTCGGACAAAGACGCCGCCCTCAAGGTAGAAGGCGACGGCAACGTCCGGCTGGAGCTGGACGGCAAGAACGAGCTGAAGAGCGGCGCTAACCACGCAGGCGTCGAGAAGAACAACAGCGACTCTAAGGGTACACTGACCATTAAGGATGATACTGGCGAAAAAGGCTCTCTGACGGCGACTGGCGGCGCACAAGGTGCAGGTATTGGAGGAGCAAAAAACAACAGCGGCAGTAACATTGAGATTACTGGCGGTACTATCACAGCGACCGGCGGATGCAACAACAACGAAGCAGGAAACGGCGGTGCGGCTGGCATTGGTGGCGGTTTTAACGGCAGCGGAACTGACATCAAAATCACCGGCGGCAATGTCACGGCCAACGGCAGCCGGAAGCCGGACGGCACCAGTGGATGTCAGGGTGCAGGCATCGGCGGAGGTTATGGCAAAGGCGGCACCAATATCTCTATCAGCGGTGAAGATACTGTAGTGAACGCCAACGGCGGCAAGTATGGCGCTGGCATCGGCGGCGGTGCAATGGGTGCTGGCGAAAACATTACCATCAGCGATGGCGCTCATGTAACAGCCAACGGTGGTGCACAGGGTGCAGGCATTGGCGGCGGCAGCGGCATTGGCGGCAATGGCAGCAACATCACCATCAGCGGTGACAAGACCTATGTGGAAGCTACCGGCGGCGGCGACGCCGAAGCAGCCGGTGCCGGTATCGGCGGCGGTTTCAGTGGTCGGTATGGTAATGTTGGCAAGGGCAGTGACATCACCATCGAGGGAGGCACGGTTATCGCAACCGGCGGTAGCGTTACCAGCGATTCAGGCGGTGGAGCGGCAGGTATCGGCGGCGGCAGCGGATATGCCCCGCGTGATGACAAGGCTGGAAATGGTGAGCATATCTACATCAAGGGTGATGCGAATGTGACTGCCAAGGGTGGAAATGGTGCTGCAGGCATTGGTGGCGGCAATACCAATAATAAGATGGGCGACGCCATCGACATTGTTATCGAGGGCAACGCTAAAGTAACTACTGAAGCAGGCGGTGACGTGTCCATCGGCGGCAAGAATGGCGAAATTTCCAACGACGACCTTCTTTCGAAGGACTTTACCGGTATCCTGACCCGTAAGGATAACACCGGTAAGGTCATGGAGGACTACAGCAAGGATGCCACCCCGCTGCCCGCCTCGGAGGAGAACGGCGTGGTTTGGGTAGACGCTGACGTCAGCGGATGGGGCGGCGTGCGCATCGCCGTCCCGGAAGGGACGCCTACCGACAGCGTGTCGGCCTGCTATCTGGAAGAGGGCGCTCTGCTGATAGTAGATGCAGGCGGCAGTGACTGCCTGCTGGAAGGCCGCGTCAGCGACCTACGCCAGAACGGCATCCGCCAGCTCTGCCTGCGCTGGAACGGCGGTGAGCAGACCCTCAGCACGGACGCTCTGGCCGCAGCAGGCGGCGAGGATGCCTCTTTCCGCCTGACGGAAGTAAACGGCGGACTGACGATGGTTTTGAATGGGCTTACCCGCAATGAACTGCTGGCAAAATAAATGTATCTCTACAGCTCCCCTTCGGGGGAGCTTTTGTTGTATTTACAAATCCCCCCAAAACCGCTATACTATATATAGTTGTGTCAAAACGAGGAGGCGGGACGATGGAGCAGGAGCTGGAACGGCTGGAAGGCACGGTAGAGGACATCATCTACCTGAACGAGGACAACGGCTACACCGTGTTCGAGGTGTCGGGCGGCGGTGTCGTCACCGTTGTGTGCGGCGTGGTGGGAGAGCTCCACGCCGGTGAAAGCGTCGTCTGCCGGGGCAGGTACGAAAACCACGCCACCTATGGCCGACAGTTCCACGCACAGGAGTGCGAGACGGATATGCCCAAAGACCTCGAGGCCGTCTACGCTTTCCTCGCCAGCCGGTCGCTGCCCTACATCGGCGCACGGACGGCGGATAAGATCATTGACAAATTCGGCGCGGCGGCGCTGGAAGTTATCGCCAACGACCCCGCCCAGCTCACCCTCATCCCGGGCATCTCGGCGGACAAGGCCGACCGCATCCAGCAGGAGTTCAAGCGGATGTTCGGAATGCGGGAGCTCATCGCCTATCTGGCTCAGTTCGAGATCAGCCCCCGCCGGGCGATGGAAGTCTTCCGTACCTTCGGGCCGGGGGCCATGCAGGCCATCCAGCAGAACCCCTACCTGCTCTGCGGGGAGCCGCTGCAGCTGGACTTCCGCCACGCCGACAGCATCGCCCAGTATTACCAGATGGCAGGGGACTGCGCCCAGCGGCTGGAAGCCGCCCTTCTGCGCACCCTGCGCCACAACGCCGGCAACGGCCACACCTGTCTGCCCCGGGCGCAGCTGCTGGAAACAGCGTCGAACTTCATCCACCAGCCCCCCGAAAAGCTGGCGGCGGCGCTGGACAGCTGTATCCAGACCGGGAAACTGGAGGTGCGGATGTTCGACGGCACACCGTATATTTATCTGCCGGATCTGCTGGCCGCAGAGCAGGACATCGCCGACCGTCTGGCCATGCTGACCAGGCGCGGAAAGCAGACGGCCCGAAACCTCGACAAGAACATCCAGATTCTGGAACTGGCGCAGGGCTTTGCTTACGCGCCGCTCCAAAAGGAAGCCATCCGCAAGGCCATGACCGAGAACTGCCTTGTCCTCACCGGCGGCCCCGGCACCGGCAAGACCACCACGGTCAACGCCATCCTGCAGCTGCTGGAGAACGAGGCCGAACGGGTAGCCCTCTGCGCTCCCACAGGCCGCGCCGCCAAGCGTCTGAGCGAGCTGACGGGCCGGAAAGCCTCCACCATCCACCGTCTGCTGGAAGTGGACTACACCGGCGGCGTGGTCAGCTTCATCCACAACGACAAGAACCTGCTCAAGTGCGACGTCGTTATCCTCGACGAGATGAGCATGGTGGACGTCAAGCTGTTCCAGGCCCTCATTGCGGCACTGCGGTACAGCTGCCGTATTATTATGGTAGGCGACGCCGACCAGCTGCCCAGCGTCGGCCCGGGCAATATCCTCGGCGAGATCATCCGCTCCGGGCTGGTGCCGACGGTCTGTCTCAACGAGATATTCCGGCAGGCCGCTCAGAGCCTCATCGTGGAGAACGCCCACCACATCATCTCGGGCGAACCGCTGAAAAAGGGCGGAAAGACGGACGATTTCTTCTTCCTCGAAGCCGACGGCGACGCGGCCCAGAAGCTGGTCTGCGACCTTGTGACCACCCGTCTGCCCCGCAGCTACCAGTTCGACCCGGTGAAGGATATTCAGGTGCTCTGCCCCACGAAGCTCGGCCCCACCGGCACCCAGGCTCTCAACGCGGAGCTGCAGGCCATGCTCAATCCGCCCAGGAAGGGCAAGCCGGAGCTGCAGAGCGCGGCCCGGGTCTTCCGGGTGGGGGACAAAGTGATGCAGGTGCGCAATAACTACGAGATAACGTGGCAGCGCATCGGCGGGGAACAGGGTGTGGGTGCCTACAACGGCGACATCGGCATCGTGGAGTCCATCGACGTGCGCAGCCGCTCCATGGTGGTGCGGATGGACGACAGGCGGCTGGTCTACCCGGCGGAGAACCTCAACGAGCTGGAAATTGCGTATGCTATCACGGTACACAAAAGCCAGGGCAGCGAGTTCCCGGCGGTCATCCTCCCGGCGGCGCAGGTGCCGCCCCGCCTGTGCTACCGCAACCTCTTCTATACCGGCGTCACCCGCGGGCGGAAGCTCTGCATCGTGGTGGGCCGGCGGGACGTGGTGAACCGGATGATGTCCAACATCCGCCAGAACCTGCGCTATAGCGGCTTGGCCGCCCTGCTGGCAGAAGCCTTGCCGCCGGAGCAGGAGAACCTTTAAGGGTTTCTTTTTGGATACACCTGTGTTATACTATAATGTGTTTTGATGACCCGCGCCCGGAGATGGGCGATGGAAATAGAGAATGGGCAGCAGAGAAAGGAAATATCACGATTATGGCACAGAATGACATCGGTATCGATCTTGGTACGACGACCATCATCATCGCGCAGGAGGGGCAGGGCGTCGTGCTCAACCAGCCCAGCGTGGTGGCGGTGGATACCCGCAAGAACTGCGTGCTTGAGGCCGGCGACAAGGCCCTTGCAATGGTGGGCCGCACGCCCAACTACATCTCCGCCATCTTCCCGCTGAAGGATGGCGTCATCAGCGACCACACCATGACCCGGGAGCTCATCTGCCGCTTCGTCAATCAGGTCTACAGCTCCCACATGGTCAAACCCCGTGTGGCCGTCTGTGTGCCTGCCGCCATCACCGGCATCGAGAGCGACGCTGTGGTGGAGGCCGTCATGGCCGCCGGTGCGCGTCAGGTCTACCTCATTGATGAGCCTATCGCCGCAGCTCTCGGCTCCGGCATCGACATCACCGTGCCGGATGGCCGGATGATCATCGACATCGGCGGCGGCACCACCGACATCGCCGTGCTGAGCCTCGGCGGCAAGGTCAAGGCCACCAGCGTCCGCGTGGCCGGCAACCACTACGACGAAGAGATCCTGAAGTTCGTGCGCAACAAGTTCAGCATCGCCATCGGCCAGCGCACCGCTGAGAACCTGAAAAAGAACGTGGCCTGCTGCCCCCAGAAGGCGGATTTCAACGAGACCATGGAGATCAAGGGCCGCAGCCTGCTCACCGGCCTGCCCGTGCGTGTCAATGTCTCCACCGCCGACCTCTACGAGCCGGTCATGCGCCTGAGCGAGCAGATCGGCACCGCCGCCCATCAGGTGCTGGAGAAGACTCCTCCGGAGCTGGCCGGCGACATCTACCGCAACGGCGTCGTCCTCACCGGCGGCGGCGCACAGCTCCACGGCCTGCCTGAGTACCTGAGCCAGGAGCTGAAGGTGGAAGTGACCGTCTCGCCTGACCCCGTCAACTGTGTCGCGCTGGGTACGGCCATGAGCCTGCGTCTGGGCGACAAGCTGGAGACCGGCTTCATGGACGCCACCCCCCGCATGGGCCGCCGCTGAGAGGGAAGCGCTGTTCACAGAACCGTGAAAAACAACATGATTTTTGTTCATAGTTGTTGAATCGACCCGGAAAATATTGTATAATATCTTCAAATCGCTTTTTGCCGCCCGCCCCCCGGGCGGCAAAGAAAAAAGTAAATAGGAGGAAGACCATGGATTTAGGTTATGATGTGATCGTTACCATAACCGGTATTGTGCTGGTGTTTCTGATCCTCGTCCTGCTGATGGCCATCATCACGCTGGAGGGCAAGATCTTTGACGCCATGAACGGCAAGAAGGCAGCTGCCAAGGCTGCTTCTGCTGCAAAACCGGCTGCTCCTGTGAAACAGGCCGCTGCGCCCGCTCCTGCAAAGGCTGCTGCCCCGCAGGTCGAGGCCGGCATCCCCGGCGACGTTGTGGCAGCCATCATGGCAGCCATCTACTCTATGGGCAACGGCAAGTATGTGCTGAAGGCAGTCCGCCGCGGCAAGAATGGCTGGGGCAAGGCTGGCGTCAACGACACCACCGCACCCTTTTAACACAGGAGGAAAAACATGACTCAGTTTATTGAGACTCTGGTCGGTATTTTCCAGAGTTCCGGTTTTGCCAAGTTCGGTGAGCCGGGCGGCTGGCTGTACGCAGTGATGATCTGCGTGGGCTGCTTCCTGCTCTACCTCGCTATCGTCAAAGAGTTCGAGCCTCTGATCCTGCTGCCCATGGCTTTCGGCATGATCCTGGCCAACCTCCCCGGCAGCGGCGTCATCCATATGCAGTACTTTGTCGGTGACGGCCTCGAGCACCCGATGTGGGTCGAGATCCTGAACAACGGCGGTCTGGCCGATATGCTCTACATGGGCGTTAAGCTGGGCATCTACCCGCCGCTGATCTTCCTCGGCATCGGCACCATGACCGACTTCGCACCCCTGATCTCCAACCCCAAGAGCCTGCTGCTGGGCGCTGCCGCTCAGTTCGGCATCTTCGGCACTTACATGGGCGCTCGTCTGCTGGCCGCTACCGGTCTGGTGGACTTCACCCAGAAGCAGTCTGCCGCCATCTCCATCATCGGCGGCGCAGACGGCCCCACCGCTATCTACGTCACCTCCCGTCTGGCTCCTGAGCTGCTGGGCTCCATCGCCGTCGCGGCCTACAGCTACATGGCTCTGGTGCCCGTCATCCAGCCCCCCATCATGAAGGCCCTGACCTCCAAAAAGGAGCGTACCGTCGTGATGAAGCAGCTGCGCACCGTGACCAAGACCGAGAGGATCATCTTCCCCATCATGGTCACCATCATCGTCTCCCTCATCGTGCCGGATGCCGCCGTTCTGGTCGGTATGCTGATGCTGGGCAACCTGATGAAGGAGTGCGGCGTCGTGGACCGTATCCAGAAGACCGCCGGCAATGAGCTGATGAACATCATCACCATCTTCCTGGCTCTGTCTGTTGGCTGCACCACCTCTGCAAACACCTTCCTGAACAGCCGCACCCTGTTCATCATCGTGCTGGGCCTCATCGCCTTCTCCTTCGGCACCGCTGCCGGTGTTCTCTGCGGCAAGGTCATGTATATCCTGACCGGCGGTCAGGTCAACCCCCTGATCGGTTCCGCTGGCGTTTCCGCTGTGCCTATGGCTGCCCGTGTTTCTCAGAAGGTCGGCCAGAGCGAGAACCCCTCCAACTTCCTGCTGATGCACGCAATGGGCCCCAACGTGGCCGGTGTTATCGGCTCCGCCGTCGCTGCTGGTATCCTCATCAACATCTTCGGCTAAGCATTTCCTGAGATCCCCGCTCCATCGTGGTATTGACCGCGGTGGGGCGGTTTTTTGTTTGCATTGTTTTTATGTACAACTTTTTTGAAATGTGATATACTATATTTTAAGTGATATATCCAGAAATGATTGAAAAGAACAGGTGAAACAATGGCAACAGATCTCGCACAACAATTCTGCGCTTTGCGTGATACGTATATTGAAAAGCAGTTCGGACGCCTGAACGATATGCAGCGGGAGGCGGTGTTCACCACCAACGGCCCTCTGCTCATCCTCGCGGGTGCAGGCAGCGGAAAGACCACCGTGCTGGTCAACCGCATCGCCAACCTCATCCGCTTCGGCTCGGCCCACGGCTCCAGGTGGACGCCCCGGGAGGTGACGGAGGACGATGTGAAAGCCCTGCGCACCGCCATCATGACCGGCACCGACGCCCCGTCGTGGCTGGATGGGATGCTGCGGAAGGACGCCGTCCGGAGCTGGAACGTCATGGCCATCACCTTTACCAACAAGGCCGCCGGTGAGCTGAAAGAGCGCCTGCGCCGGATGCTGGGCGGGGAAGAGGGGGATGAGGTCTTCGCCTCTACCTTCCACTCCGCCTGCGTGCGCATCCTCCGCCGCTGGGCCGAGGAGATCGGCTACCCCCGCAGCTTTACCATCTACGACAGCGACGACTCCCAGCGTGTCATGAAGACTGTGTACAAAGAGCTGAGCGTGGACGACAAGTTCTTCCCGGTCAAAAGCGCCATCAACCAGATGAGCCGCTGGAAAGACCAGCTCATCAGCCCGGAAGAGGCCCTGAAGACCCCGGCCCGGGACACGAAGGGAGCGCTTGCGGCCAAGGTCTATGCCGCCTATGAAAAGAAGCTCAAGGAGGCCGGTGCTTTCGACTTCGACGACCTCATCTACCAGACGGTCATCCTGCTGTCGGAGCACGAGGACGTGCGGGAGTTCTACCAGAATAAGTACAAATATCTGCTGGTGGACGAGTATCAGGACACCAGTGTGGCTCAGTTCCGGCTCGTGAGCCTGCTCACCGGCCCGGAGAAAAACATCTGCGTCGTGGGCGACGACGACCAGAGCATCTACCGTTTCCGCGGCGCGACCATTGAGAACATCCTCAACTTCGAGCGCATCTATAAAGGCACCAAGACCATCCGACTCGAACAGAATTACCGCTCTACGTCGAATATCCTGAATGCCGCCAACTGTGTCATCCAGCACAACACCGAGCGCAAGGGCAAGACCCTCTGGACCAAGAACGGCGAGGGCGACAAGGTGCAGGTCTATACCGCCGAGAACGAGCAGGACGAGGCCAGCCATATCGCGGACGTCATCGGCCAGCACCTCAAAGAGGGCGGACATCTGGCCGACCACGCCATCCTCTACCGGATGAACGCCCAGTCAGCCCCCATCGAAAGCTACTTCACCCGTGCGGGCATCCCGCATAAGATCGTGGGCGGCCAGCGCTTCAATGACCGCAAGGAAGTCAAGGACATCCACTCCTATATGTCCATCGTGGCGAACCCCCGGGACGATGTCCGACTTCGTCGAATCATCAACGAGCCTGCGCGCAAAATCGGTGCAACGACCATCGAAGTCATCGCGGATTTGGCGGCTCAGCAGGGCATCAGTATGCTGGATGTCATCTCCCATGCCGACCAGTACGCCAAGCTCAGCCGCGCCATCGCGCCGCTGTTCAAGTTCTGGGACATCTACCAGAAACTGCAGGAATCGCTGGAAACAAAGACGCTGGATGAGTTCGCTTCCGATGTCATCGAGATCACCGGCTACCGCGCCATGCTGGAAGCTGACGCCGCCAAGGGCCACGAGGATGCCGCTGACCGTCTGCAGAACCTCGGCCAGCTGGTCAATAACGTCAAGAGCTACTGCGACCAGCACGGCGAAGAGGCCTCGCTGGAAGGCTATCTGGAGGACATCGCCCTCATCAGCGACATCGACAGCTACAACGAGAGCGCCGACCAGGTGGTGCTGATGACCATTCACTCGGCCAAGGGCCTTGAGTTCCCCTATGTATTCCTCATTGGCATGGAAGAGGGCGTCTTCCCCAGTGAGATGAGCAAGTATTCCGAGGCTGACCTCGAGGAGGAACGCCGTCTGGCCTATGTCGGCATCACCCGCGCCAAAAAGGAGCTTTACATCTCCAACAGCGTCACCCGGATGCTCTATGGCCGCACCCAGCGCAACGAGCCCAGCCGCTTCCTCCGGGAAATTGAACCGGAGTATATCGAAGAGACCCGCAGCCCGGTGCTGGAACAGCGCTCCCGTCTGGGCGGCTGGGGCAGCGGTTACGGCAGCGATACCGTGCCGGGCGGTGCGTCGGGCTACTCCGGCCCCTCCGGCTGGGGTCGTGCGGCCTCCGGTCACGGCTCGGGCTATGGCAGCCGCAGCGGCTATCTGAATAAAGAATATAACGCACCGATGTCCAATAACCGAGGCTTTGGCTCCGATTACGCGGGTCGTGGAAGTGCTTCGTCGGGTCATGTCGGCTGCAGCTCCGGTTCGGGAAGCAGCGGCTTCGGCTCTGGCTATGGCCGTCCGGCAGCGCCCAAAGCGCCGGTCAGACCCGCAGGCGGCGGTGTGACCTCTTCGCCCCGTCCGGCAGCGGCATCCACCGGCCCCAAGCACTATGAGCCGGGCGACATCGTGGAGCACAAGGTCTTTGGCCTGGGCACCGTGCTCAAGGTCAAGCCTGCGGCCGGAGACCAGATCGTAGAGATCCGCTTCGAGAAGGTGGGCGTGAAGAAGACCATGGCCAACTTTGCGCCCCTTGTGAAGATAACGACGGAGGAATGAGAAAAAATGATGACTGTCCGATTGATAGCACATACGCCGGAGCCGGAGAAGGTCGTGGCGGCTGCGGCGAAGCTCTGCTACTCCGACGCCCACATCACCGACCTGCTGGACGGGCTGGATGAGGAAAAGACTGCCCGCTTCCTGACCATGCTCAGCGATTTGGGCCACGCCAGCCCCATCGAGCACGCAAGCTTCACCTTCGGCATCGAGGGTGTCAGCCGTACCCTGCTGGCCCAGATCACCCGTCACCGCATCGCGTCCTTCAGCGTCCAGAGTCAGCGGTACGTCCGTCTGGACGATTTCCGCTACGTCATCCCGCCCGAGATCGAGGCCATCCCCGAGGCAAAGGCGGCGTTCATCGAGAGCATGAACGAGGACGCCAGGCGCTACCTCGACCTCGTGCAGAAGCTGGAAGACGGCCACACCGCCCGCCTGATGGCCGAAGGTCTGCCCGAAAAGCAGGCCCGGGCCAAGGCTTCCAAGCAGGCCAACGAGGACGCCCGCTTCGTGCTGCCCAACGCCTGCGAGACCAAGATGGTGGTGACCATGAACGCCCGCAGCCTGCAGAACTTCTTCCACCTGCGCTGCTGCAATCGCGCCCAGTGGGAGATACGGCAGCTGGCCGAAGAGATGCTGCGGCTGGTCTACCCGGTGGCACCCCATATCTTCCGCACCGCCGGCCCGGCCTGCGTGTCCGGCCCCTGTCCGGAGGGCAAGATGTGCTGCGGCCGCACCGCCGAAGTCCGCGCCCAGTACGCCGCGCTGAAAGGGGAGAAGGCAGAATGAGCAAGGGCAGGCTTCTTGTCATCGAAGGGCTGGACGGCTCCGGCAAGGCCACCCAGGCAAAGCTGCTGGCCGCCCATCTGGCCGAAAGCGGTCGAAGGGTGATGGAGATCACCTTTCCGGACTACGAGAGCGATTCCAGCGCGCTGGTAAAGATGTACCTCTCCGGTCAGTTCGGCGACAAGCCCGACGACGTCAACCCTTATGCGGCGTCCAGCTTCTATGCGGTGGACCGGTACGCCAGCTATAAGACCAAGTGGGGCAGCTTCTACGAGGCAGGCGGCATCGTCATCGCCGACCGCTACACCACGTCGAACGCGGTCCATCAGTGCTCCAAGCTCCCGCTGGAGCAGTGGGACGATTTCCTCCGCTGGGCCTTTGACTACGAATACAGGCTGCTGGGCCTGCCCGCGCCGGACGCTGTGGTGTACTTACAGGTAGACCCCGCCGTGAGCCAGAAGCTCATGACTGGCCGCTACCACGGCGACGAGAGCAGGAAGGACGTCCACGAAAAGGACATCGAATATCTGGCCCGCAGCCGCCGTGCCGCCGAGTACTGTGCGGCGCATCTGGGCTGGGCCACCGTCCATTGCACGGAAAATGGAGCCATGCGCACCATCGAGGAGATTCAGGCCGAGGTGCGGGCGCTGGCGGAAAAAGAGCTCGGATAACCGCGAAAATGGGAGGGATACTATCAATGTATCGTTTGATGCAGCCGTCGGATGAGGCGGCAGTCGTGGCACTGTGGCAGAAAAAACGCGGCGACAGCGCCGAGTTCATCAAGACTGCTCTGGAAAAGTTCGCCGGGGCGGAAAATATCTACGTCGCTGAGGAAAATGACGAGATAGCCGCTGCGGCGCTGGCGGTCCCCGTCACCCTCAAGGGACGCAGCGGCAGCTACCTCTACGGCCTCTGCGGGCAGGGAAGCCTGATTCTGGCAGGACTCGTGGACTATCTCTGTGCGCAGCAGAAGCTGCGGGGCGCGGGCTTCACCGTGGCCGTTCCGGCCGGACAGGAGCAGGCCGCGCTGCTGGAAAACAAGGGTTTCCAGCGGGCTTTTGCCCTCCGCTGCCTGCCCCGGGAGGTGTCCCGCAACCTGTGGAGTCAGGCGGAGTTCGACTCCGTGACGGCCCGCAAGCTCTGTGAGCTGCGGGAGCGCTTCTATCCCGATACCGTCCAGTTCCCGCCGGAGCAGATGGCCGTCGTGCTGACCGACCTCTACGCCCGGGGCGCGACCATCGTGTCCAACGAGAAGGGCTACGGCATCTACTTCCGCCGGGAGGACACCCTCTATTTTGTGGAGCTGATGGCCGATGATGACCGCTCTGCCGAGGTGCTGATGGAAGCGGCCCGGGAGAAGGAGGTCATCGTGGAGCGCGCCGTCATCACAGTGGGCGCGGCTCAGAATCTTTTCCTCGGCGAAGGCACCCGGCAGGACTACGGCATGATACGGTTCGACGCGGAGCCTTTCGATGTGGAAGAAAGTTATATGCGGCTGATGATGGAAAGCTGAACGGAATGGTAAAGGAGTGTGTACATGGCACACGATGTAAAACATAGAAAAAGCAGAAAAGGCGGCGCAGCGAAAATGATCCTGATCGTGCTGCTGATCCTGGTACTGGCGGCGGGCGGCTGTCTGCTGGCCATCCGAAAAGAGATCAATGGCAGTGCTTCCGCCGGCGAACCGGTGAGTGTGAGCATCCAGCAGGGCAGCGGCGTGGCAGCCATCGCCCAGAAGCTCAAGGCGGCGGGCGTCATCAAGTACCCCCACGTCTTCCGCTGGTATGCAGGCAAGCAGGGCGCGGCAGGCAAGCTCCAATACGGCGAGTTCGACCTCGCCCCCGGCAGCTCCTACGACGACATCATCGAGGCACTTTCCGCCTACGCGAAGGCCGACAGCGTCCGGCTGACCTTCCCCGAGGGCACGACGGCCATCGCCATTGCGAAAAAAATGGAGGATGCCGGGCTGTGCAGCGCCGAGGACTTCCTCAAGGAGGCCAACACCGGCGACTTCAGCCAGTACAGGTTCTGGCAGTACGTCCCCGATGACAAGGACGCCCCGGACCGCTTTCTCAAGTGCGAGGGTTATCTTTTCCCGGATACCTACGATTTCCTGAAGGATGACACCGTCCATCATTACGTTGAGACGTTCTATTCTCACTTCGACAAGCAAATCACCGATGAGATGTATGCCGAGATGGAAAAGCAGGGGATGACCCTCTCCGAGGTGGTCACTCTGGCGTCCTTCGTGCAGGAGGAGGCCGGCAACGATCAGGACGATAATGTGGCGCAGGTGTTCCGCAACCGTCTGGCCGAGGGTTCGCCCTACCCCAAACTGCAGAGCAACACCTCCAGCTATGTCCAGAGCGACGCCGACAACAACTACCTCTGGAACTGGGTCGCGCCCTACTACGGCGGCTGGGACAGCATCCCGGAGAACATTCTGGAAGCCTACGACACCTACGCCCGCACCGGCCTCTCCGCCGGCCCCATCTCCAACCCCGGCATCGCGGCCATCCGTGCGGCGCTTGACCCGCAGCCCGACGATGAGGTGAAAGACGCCTATTTCTTTGTCACAGACCTTTCCGGTCACTACTACTACGCCCGCACCTACGCAGACCACCAGAAAAACTGCGATGAGGCGGCTAAAGTTAATAAAAGTATGAAGTAAAAGAGGAATACCATGTTACAGATACCGGAACTTCTGGCCCCGGCAGGCGACCTCGAGCGCCTGCGGTATGCCATCAACTACGGCGCGGACGCCGTCTACTGCGCGCTGCCCGAGTTCGGGATGCGCTCTGCACCCACCAACTTCACCCCGGAGCAGCTGAGCGAGGGCGTCATCTATGCCCACGCCCGGGGCCGCAAGGTCTACCTGACCATGAACACCCTGCCCACCAACGAGGAGGCTGACCGTCTGCCCCAGGCCATCAAGGACGCTGCCGCCGCCGGTGTGGACGCCTTCATCGTGGCCGACCTCGGCGTGTTGGACGCCTGCAAGACCTTCGCGCCCGACATCGACGTCCATATGTCCACCCAGACCGGCATTACCAACTGGGCCGCTGCCCGCGCCGCCTACAATATGGGCGCGAAGCGGGTGGTGCTGGCCCGGGAGATGACCCTGCAGGACATCGCTACCCTCCGCGACAAGACCCCGCCGGAGCTGGAAATCGAGGCTTTCGTCCACGGCGCCATGTGTATGAGCGTCTCGGGCCGCTGCCTGCTCTCCAACTACATGGCAGGCCGCGACGCAAACCGCGGCCAGTGCGCCCAGCCCTGCCGCTGGAAGTACTATCTCAGCGAGGAGACCCGCCCGGGCCAGCTCTATGAGATCGGCGAGAACGAGAACGGCAGCTACATCCTGAACGCCAACGATCTGTGTACCGCGCCCTTCCTCGACCTCATCTGCAAGGCGGGCGTGGACAGCCTCAAGATCGAGGGCCGCGCCAAGACGTTCTACTACGTCGCCAGCGTGACGGCGGCCTACCGCCGCGCCCTCGACCAGTATCTGGCCGACCCGATGAACGAAAACTTCGAGCTGCCGGAAGAGGTTTTGGATGAGCTGACTCGCACCAGCCACCGCCACTATTCGCCCGGCTTCTACTTTGGCCGGGAGCAGGCCCGTCAGGCTACCGACAGCGCGACTTACATCCGCGAGTGGGAGTTTGTCGGTACGGTGGACGGCTGGGAGAACGGCGTCGCCAGCTGCCAGCAGCGGGGCAAGTGGAGCCTCGGCGACACGCTGGAGGCCCTCTGCCCGGATGGCCGCAGCATCCCGCTGAACCCCGAGTGGATCAAGAATGAGGCCGGTGAGCTGGTGGAGTCCACGCCCCACGCGATGGAGCGCTATACCATCCCCACCCCGGAGCTGCCGCCGATGAGCCTGCTGCGCCGGAAAGTCTGAGGATCAAAAGCAAAGCCGCCTGTCGTTCGTTGAATGACAGGCGGCTTTTATCGTTTATTTTCTATTATTCCGGCTT
>OHOM01000573.1_pt1 | contig 14175 bp, 12 predicted proteins | sample 1569901 | NCBI WGS metagenome assembly OHOM01 (sample SAMEA3879526, study PRJEB24766) | human gut metagenome | biome: human-associated habitat; feature: feces | place: USA | collected 1985/1987
CAGAAGGCCGCCGCCATCTCCGGCGGACTGTCCCTCGCCGACCCGGACGCCGCCGCCCAGAAGCTGGCCGAAAATTTCGCGCCGCTGGCCGTGGAAGACGGGCGGTTCGCTGACACGGCTTCCGCCGCCGAATGGCTGCTGACGCCGGGGGCTGACGTCCGGGAGTGGCTCTGCGGCCTCGAACCGTCCCGCATTGCAGCCCTCGGCAAACCGGCCATCCTTTACGCAGACGATGTGGTGCTCTCCCGGGGCGCCCGGAGTGCTGTCCCCCTCCTGCTGCTCAGCAGCGCCACCGAATTCAGCGGCTTTGTCCGGGACGACCTGCGGCCCGCTTCCAGCGCGGCCCGGGCCTATGCCGTAAAATACGGCTCAGCCCTCTGCCGCTGGAGCAGCACCGAAGCCGTCGCCGAAGTGCTGGGCGGCAGTGCTCCGGTCTGGCTTGGCCTCATCGACTACGGCGGGGCCGACAGTCAGACGACTATCCCGGGCCTCGGCTCCTTCCACGGCCTGCCGCTGGCGCTCTTCTCGTCCGAAAGCAGCTATTCTGCCTGTGCTGATTTGTCTTCAGCAGGTGCGCAGGCCCTTTCGGCCCAGCTGAAGCAGGCGCTTGCCGGCTTCATGACCAGCGGTTCCCCGGGCTGGGACGCCTGGACGCCGCAAGACCGCGCTGCCCTCCACTTCGATGCCGACAGCGAAACGGCCTGCATCACCCTCAGCTCCTACCCGGATACCCAGGAACGTATCCGCGCCGCCATGGCCGCAGACATGTCCCTCTCCGCCGCCGAAAAGGAAACGGTGGAGCACCTCTATTTTTCCGGTCTCTCTTTCTGACGAAGCAAAAACGCACCTCACCGATGGCTTTCATCGGTGAAGTGCGTTCTTATTTTATTCAGCGGATGATGCCGCCCACAGCCTTTTTGATCTCGGCTTTGTTCTGATACATCTTTGCTTTTTTCATAAAGTTCACTCCGCGAAGTATTCCTGCGCGCGCTGGGCTGCGTGGTCGATGCACTCGCGCAGCTCATCCAGCGTGTCGAACTTTTTGCTGGGGCTGAGGTAGGCGTGGAACTCCACCACCGGGTCGGTGCCGTAAAGGTCGCCGGTAAAGCCCGGGATGAAGGTCTCGCAGGTCACCTTGCTCTCGTCGCTGTTGACAGTGGGCCGGGTGCCAAGGCCGGTGGCCGAGGGGTACCACCTGTCTCCTATCCTCGTACGGGTGATATAGATGCCGTACCGGGGCAGCTGGAAGCCCTGCGGGTAGAGCTGGTTGATGGTCGGCACGCCCAGCGTCCGGCCAAGGCCCGCCCCGTGATGCACCGTGAAGCGGATGGCGTAGGGCATCCCCAGCATGGCGTTTGCTGCCGGGATGTCGCCGCCTTCCAGCGCGGTGCGGATGCGGGTGGAGGAAACAGGCTTCTCCTCAAACTGTGCCATCGGCAGGACGACTACCTCCACGCCCAGCGGCTCGCAGAGCTGACGCAGCAGCTCCGGTGTGCCTGCCGCCCTGGCCCCGAAGGTGAAGTTCTCGCCGCAGAACAGCGCCCGGGCGTTGCAGTCCCGGATGATGCCCAGCACGAACTGCTCCGGCGTCATGGCCTTGATCTCCTCGAAATCAGGGCAGAGATAGTGCTCCACGCCGAGACTGGCGATGAGGGCGTGCTTGTCCTCGGTGGAGAGCAGGCGCTTTCCCTTCATCTTGTTTTCGGTGGGCAGGCGGAAGGTGAACACCGCCGGTGCCGCGCCATGGGCCTTGGCCCACTCCACTGCGCCATTGATGACCGCGCGGTGGCCGATGTGGATGCCGTCAAAAAAGCCCATTGCCACAGCAGAGCCGTGGGCACCGCCCAGCGCAAGCGGCGCAAGCTGTGAATAGATCTGCATGAATGTTCTTTAATTCCTCTCTACAAAGAGTTTTTCGACCTTGAGCACACCGCCGGTGATGTTCGCAAGACCCAGAAACTGACCCTCGGCATTGCGGACACGGTAGCGGCCATCTGCCGCCGGATAGCGGCTGGTGGGGCAGCCGTTGTACAGGTGCTGCTCCACCCTCGGCTCTGCCACCAGCAGAGGCAGGCTCTCGAACACGCTCTCCACCGGCAGCATCAAAGCCTGCAGTGCCTCGGGGCCTGCGTCCTTTGCCGCCTGTATCTCTTCCAGCGTGTGGACGTCGGCCTCGGTGTAGACACCCGCCGTCGTGCGGCGCAAAGCGCTCATGGTGCCTTTCTGGCCCATAGCGGCGGCAATGTCCTCCAACAGAGTGCGGATATACGTTCCCTTGGAGCAGCGGACGGTGAGGACGTATTCGTTCTCCACCGGGCTGCCGCCGTACCGGATGTCCAGTATCTCGATGGGGCGGGCCTTCCGCTCCACCGTGACGCCCTCGCGGGCCAGCTTATAAAGGGGCTGGCCGTTGATCTTGACCGCCGAGTACATGGGCGGCGTCTGCATCTGGGGGCCGAGGAACCGGGGCAGAACAGCCAGCAGCTCCTTCTCCCCTGCCGTCACCGGGGCCGTTTCCAGCACGGTGCCGGTGATGTCGCCGGTGTCGGTCTGCATCCCCAGCCGCAGCCGGGCGCAGTAGGTCTTGGTGTGGTCGAGCTGAAGGTCCACGGCTTTGCTGGCCCCGCCGCAGAACACCGGCAGAACGCCGGTGGCCATGGGGTCCAGCGTACCGCTGTGGCCCAGCTTGCGGGTGCCGAGGATGCCGCGCAGCTTGGCGATAACGTCAAAGCTGGTCCACTCCATCGGCTTATCTACGATAAGGATGCCCTGCATCAGCTTTCCTCCTGCGTCTCGGGGCGGTCGAGTTCCGCCTCCACTTCGGCCAGAATGGCGCTCTTGGCGTTGTCGAGATTGCCCAGCAGCTCACAGCCCGCTGCGCGGGTGTGGCCGCCGCCGCCCAGACGCCGTGCGATGGCGCAGGCGTCCACGCCCTTGGCGGCGCGCACGCTGATGCGGTAGCTGCCGCCGGGCTGCTGACGGAGCAGCAGGCCCACTTTGACCCCCTCGATGCTGATGGGCAGGCTGGTCAGCTCTTCCAGGTCAGCCGGGTCCACGCCGCTCTGCTCGATCTCGTCCCGGGTCAGATACATCAGGGCGCAGCGGCCCTCAAGATGATATTCCAGATGGTTGCGGGCGATGCGCTCCGCCTCCATCCGCTCCCGGGGTTTGGTGTCGAAGAGCAGGGTGTTCAGCTCCTCCACCTGCGCACCGGCCAGAATGAGCTTTGCCGCCACGAGGTGGGTGTTGGCAGTGGTGGAAGAGAACCGGAAGCAGCCGGTGTCCGTAGCGAGGCCGGTGTAGAGGCAGTTGGCGATGAGGGGGGTGATCTCCACGCCCATCTCCCTGATGACCTCATACAGAAGCTCTGCCGCTGCGGCCGCATTGCCGTCCAGCAGGGTGAAATCCGCATAGCCGCTGTTGCCCGTGTGGTGGTCGATGCAGAGATCGACGTGGCGGGTATACTGCGGCACACCGTTGTTTTCGCCAAAGAGCTGCACACTGGCAACATCCACGGCCACAACGGTCTTGGGCTCAAACTCGCCCCGGAACGGCACCGGTGCAGTAAAGCTGTAGCGGGAAGGCACTGCATCGGAGCAGAGGACAGCTGCCGTCTTGCCCAGCGCCTTGAGCGCGTGGCAGAGGGCGCTGCCGCAGCCGATGGTGTCGCCGTCCGGGTTTTTATGACACAGGACCAGAATGTTGTCCGCAGCACAGAGGCGCTCGGCCATCTGCTGCACATTGAGCTGTTCTGTCATTTGATGGATCCATCCTTTCCGCAGCGCTGGATTTATTCCTCGGTCTCGGCGGGCTGAGTCTCCTCGGCATCGCCATTCACATTCAGCGTGCGGAGCAGCTCGTTGATGTGGGCTGCATAGGCGGCACCGTCGTCCTCCACAAAGATGAAGCGGGGTGCCTTGCGGATGTGCATTTTCTTGCTCACTTCGGTGCGCACATGGCCTGCGGCGCGGTTCAGGGCCTCGATGGCGGGCTTGGGGCCGTCCTCACGGCCCATCACGCTCACATAGACCTTCGCCACGTCCAGGTCGGGCGTCACATCCAGCCGGGTGACGGTCAGCAGACCGCCCTCCAGCCGCGGGTCTTTCAGCCGTCCGATGATGGCGATGAGCTCGCGCTTCATGTCCTGCGCCAGACGGCCCATATTTTTCTGAGACATAGTTTCTCCTCTGAAAAGCCCGTTATCACCGCCCGGGGGCGGTGATAACAGCAGCTTCAACTCTTAGTCGCGGTATTCTTCCATCTTGAAGGCCTCGTAGACGTCGCCTTCCTTGACGTCGGCAAACTTTGCCAGAGTGACGCCGCACTCGTAGCCCTCGGCCACTTCCTTGGCGTCGTCCTTGAAGCGCTTCAGAGATGCGATCTCGTCCTCCGTGATGACGATGCCGTCACGGACGACACGCACCTTGCTGTCGCGGGTGATCTTGCCGCTGGTGACACGGCAGCCTGCGACGGTGCCGACGTTGGAGATCTTGTAGACCTGACGGACCTGCAGCTCGCCCAGAGACACCTCGCGGAACTTGGGAGCCAGCATACCCTTCATAGCGTCGGTGACGTCGTTGATGGCGTCATAGATGACGCGGTACATACGCATCTCGACCTTGGTGGCAGCGGCCTCTTCCTTCGCCACGTTGTCAGGGCGGACGTTGAAGCCGATGATGATGGCGTTGGATGCGTCGGCCAGGTCAACGTCGGACTTGCTGATGGCACCGACACCGGCGTGGATGACGCGGACGCGGACCTCGTCGTTGGAGATCTTCTCGAGGCTCTGCTTGACAGCCTCGGCGGAGCCCTGCACGTCAGCCTTGACGACGATGGCCAGCTCCTTCATATCGTTCTGAGCCATCTGGCTGAACAGGTTATCCAGCGTGACCTTCTGGAAGGAGGAGAACTGCTTCTCCTTGGCGGCAGCGATGCGCTGCTCGGCCAGCTCACGGGCCAGACGCTCGTCCTCGACAGCCTCGAACAGGTCGCCGGCCTCAGGCACAGCGGTCAGACCGGTGATCTCCACAGGAGTGGAGGGGCCGGCGTCGTTCAGCAGAATGCCCTTGTCGCTGCGCATGGTACGCACACGGCCCACGGCGGTACCGGCGATGATGACGTCGCCGGAGTGGAGGGTGCCGTTCTGCACCAGAATGGTGGCGATGGGGCCCTGGCCCTTGTCCAGACGGGCCTCGACGACAGCGCCCTTGGCACGGCGGTTGGGGTTGGCCTTCAGCTCCATGACCTCAGCTTCCAGAGCGATGCGCTCCAGCAGGTCGTTGATGCCCATGCCGGTCAGAGCAGAGACGGGGATGCAGGCGACGTCGCCGCCCCAGTCCTCGGTGATGATGCCGTACTTGGTCAGGCCCTCCATCACGCGCTCGGGGTTGGCAGTGGGCTTATCCATCTTGTTCATGGCCACGATGAGCTTGACGTTGGCGGCCTTGGCGTGGTTGATGGACTCGACCGTCTGGGGCATGATGCCGTCATCGGCAGCAACGACCAGAACGGCGATGTCGGTCATGTTGGCGCCGCGGGCACGCATGGAGGTGAATGCCTCATGGCCCGGGGTATCCAGGAAGGTGATGAGGCTGTCGTTGACCTTGACCTGATATGCACCGATGGCCTGGGTGATGCCGCCGGCCTCGCCTGCGGTGACGTTGGTCTTGCGGATGGCGTCCAGGATACTGGTCTTGCCGTGGTCAACGTGGCCCATGACGCAGACGACCGGGGGACGGGTGACGAGATCGTCCTGAGAATCCTCCTCCTGGGTGAACAGGCGCTCCTCGATGGTGACGTGGACTTCCTTCTCGACCTTGGCGTGGAACTCCTCGGCCACCAGAGCGGCGGTATCGAAATCGATGACGTCGTTGATGGCATGCATCTCGCCCATCTGCATGAACTTGGCGATGACCTTGCCGGCCTGCTGCTTCAGGCGGGCAGCCAGCTCACCGACGGTGATCTCATCGGGGATGAGGACCTTCAGCTGCGCATTGCGGGCCTTTTCCAGCTGGATGCGCTGCAGACGCTCGAACTCGGTCTCACGCTTGCCCTTCTGGAACTGCTGGCGCTGGCGCTGGCCGCGCTGGGTGAACTTCTGCTTGTTGCCCTGGGGGGTGGGCTTGCGGCGGTTCTCGGTGTTCTTGGTGGAAGCCAGATCGTCGTAACGGGCGTCGAAGCGGTCCACGTTCATATCGACGGTGCGGGTATCGACGGTGACCTGATTGTCCTCGCGGCGGACAGAGACGGACTGAGCGGAAGCTGCAGTAGCCTTTGCGCCGGTCTCACGGGCCAGCTCGCTCAGGGAGACGGTCTTCTCCTCGCGCTTCTTGTGCTGCTCGTTCTTCTTGTTGTTTTGCTTGGCAGCGGGCTTTGCCTCGGCCTTTGCAGGCTCAGCCTTGGGAGCCTCGGGCTTCTTTTCGGCCTTGGGCTCTGCCTTCTTCTCGGCGGGCTTCGGCTCAGCCTTGGGAGCCTTGGCGCTGTTCAGGAACTCGTCCAGGCTCTTGACGCTGTTGTCCTTGCTGAACTTCTCCAGCAGGTAGTTCAGCTCGTTCTCTTCCAGAGTGGAGCTGTTCTTCTTGCCGGTGCTGCCCATGGCGTTCAGCTCGTCGAGGACCTTCTTAGCAGAGATGCTCAGGTCCTTTGCAAAATCGCTCACTTTATATTTTACGATCATTCGCTCATATCCTCCTCAGTTTGAATCGCTCCGCACGCCGTCAGCCGGTCAAAGCAGAGCTTGGCGAGGTTGCGGTCGGTGACGGCATAAATGGCCACCGGTTTGCGGCTGATGTCAGCCAGCTTATCCTGTGTCAGCGGCATGGGGATGACGTCCACCATATCGCCCACAGCGTAGTTGAGCCGCTGCACGGTCTTGGGGCTGGCGTCGGACGCAGTCATCACGAGCCATGCCTTGCCCTTGACGACGGCGTCTTCCACCGCGTCAAAGCCCATGGTCAGAGCGCCCGCCTTGCGGCAGAGGCTCACGGCCTGGAACAGGGCCTCATTCGGCTCAAGGGCCGGTTTTGCGGGGGCGTTATGCTTCTTTGCCATCGCGGTCGGCCTCCTTTTCTGCTTCCACACTGGCCAGCTGCTGGGCCAGTGCATCGTATACCTCGGCGGGGACCGGCTGCTCAAAGCAGCGCTCCAGCGCCTTCTTCTTTTTTGCCTTTGCAAGGCAGGCGGCATCCGGGCAGAGGTAAGCACCGCGGCCGGGCTTCTTGCCCACGGGGTCGATGCTGATCTCTCCGCTGGGTGCGCGCACCACACGCACCAGTTCCTTCTTGGGGCGGCTGGTCAGGCAGCCGATGCACTGGCGGGCAGGGATCTTCTTTTGTGCCATCCGGTTTTCCCTCCTTCGGCAGGTGTTCCGCGCTTATTCTGCGGCGGTGTCTTTGGTCTTCTCAGCCTCGGCAGCCTTCGGCTCTTCCTCGCCGTAGTAGCCGCTCTCGGGGCGGATGTCGATGTTGTAGCCGGTCAGGCGGGCGCACAGACGGGCGTTCTGGCCCTTGTTGCCGATGGCAAGGCTCAGCTGCTGGTCCGGCACGGTCACGCGGCAGGAGCGGGTCTCGCCGGGCAGCAGCTCGACCTTGACCACCTTTGCGGGGCTGAGAGCTGCGGAGATGAACTCGGAGATGTCCTCGCTCCACTTCACGATGTCGATCTTCTCGCCGCCCAGCTTCTCGACGACAGCGGCCACACGGTCGCCGTGGGGGCCGATGCAGGCAGAGACGGGGTTGACGTTGGCGTCCTTGGACCAGACAGCCATCTTGGTGCGGGCGCCGGCCTCGCGGCTGATGGCCTTGACCTCGACGGTGCCGTCGTAGATCTCAGGCACTTCCAGCTCGAACAGGCGCTTGACAAGGCCGGGGTGGGTGCGGCTGATCATGACGCGGGGGCCGCGCTCGCTTGCCACGACATCCACGATGTAGACCTGCAGCATCTGGCCTTCGGTGTAGACCTCGCCGGGGACCTGCTCGTTGCGGGGCAGGATGGCCTCGCCGCCCTTGCCCAGGTCGAGGGCAACGATGCCCTTCTCGGGGTCAACGCGGGTGACGGTAGCCTGCACGATGTCGTGGGCGCGGGACTGGATCTCGCTCAGCTGCTGGCTGCGCTCGGCCTCGCGGATGCCCTGACGGATGACGTGCTTTGCGGTCTGGGCGGCGATGCGGCCAAAGTCCTTGGTCTTGAGGGGGGTCACGACGCGGTCGCCCACCTGATAGCTCTTGCGGATGTGCTGAGCCTCGGTGATGCCGATCTCGCTGTGCTCGTCGTACCAGTCCTCATCGGCCACGACGTCCTGGATGAGGGCGACGTTGAACTTGCCGGTGCTGGGGTCGATCTCGACCATGACGTGGTCGTCCTCGACCTCGTAGTTCTTCTTCACGGCGATGACGATCGCAGCCTTGATCTTTTCGATCAGGTACTCCGCGGTGATGCCGCGCTCGTGCTCCAGCATGGAGAGAGCTTCAAAAAATTCGTTGTTCGCTGCTGCCATTTTTCGGGTTCCTCCTAGTTTATAATGGTATCTTTTCTCGATTCATCTTTGGCTCTCCCTCTGGGAGAGCTGGCGCGGAACGCGCCTGAGAGGGCTGTTCTTAATCAAACAAATGTTCGTCATCACAGAGATGGACGCCGGATGCGGCGTTCACCTCAAAGCTCACCGGGCCGTTCTCCGTCTCGACCGTGACGGTGCTGCCCTCGCGGCCTTTCAGGATGCCGGCAAACTCGCGCACGCCGTCGGCGTTGGGGCGGATGAGCTTGACGCCGATCTTCTCGCCCTTGAGTGCCTCGTAGTGCTCCGGGCGGGTCAGCTTGCGGCCAAGGCCGGGGCTGCCCACCTCGAGATAATAGCTCTGGTCGATGGGGTCTGCCTCATCGAGGATGGGGTCCAGCGCGTGGGACACTTCGGCACAGGTGTCGGTGTCCATGGTGCCGTCCCGGTCGATGAGCACACGGAGATACCAGTCCGGCCCTTCCTTCTCAAAGACCACATCCCACAGGCGCAGGCCCATGCCCTCCACGGTGGGGCGGACAAGCGCTTCGACTCTCTGGGCGGTGTTGCCGCCAGACTGCTTCGCCATAAAAAACCTCCAAACAAACAAGAAAAGCGGACCTTGCGGCCCACTTTCCAATAAAACTATAGCGTACTACTAGAATATAGCATACTCTTGCGGATTATGCAAGCTTTTTCGTGAAAAATCCTCTTCTCACAGCACCCACACACCATCACGGAACAGCTCCACGGTGCGGCCGTCGCGGCACTTGCCGGTGATATGGCTGTCCTCGGCGCCCACCATGACGTCCTCGTGGATGGCGGACTGGTTCATGCCCCGGGCCAGCAGCTCGTCCTTCGACAGGTGGGTGCCGTTGGCGGTGGTGCCGGGATAGCTGGCACCAAAGGCGATGTGGCAGGCGGCGTTCTCGTCGAAGAGGGTGCTGTAGAACAGCGCGCCGCTGCGGTTGATGGGGCTGGACGCCGGAACCAGCGCCACTTCGCCGATGCTCCGTGCGCCCTCGTCGGTGTCCAGAAGCTGGCCCAGAAGCTCCGCGCCCTCGTCGGCACCGTGCTCCACGACCCGGCCATCCTTGAAGGTGACATGGAAGCCCTTGATGAGCTGGCCGTTGAAGACGTAGGGCTTGGTGCCGTAGACGATGCCGTTCACCTTGTCCTTGTGGGGGGCGGTGAAGACCTCTTCGGTGGGGATGTTGGGCAGGAAGACCACGCCCTTTTCGCTGACGCTGGCGGCACTCTCCCAGGTGGCCTTATCGGCGATGCCCACGGTCAGGTCGGTGCCGTTGCTGCTCTCGAAGTGGACGCTCTCGAGGTCGAGGGCGTTCATCTTGTCCTTCAGACTGGTCAGACGGTCGAGGTGGGCCTTCCACTCGCTGACGGGGTCGCCGCCCGTCACCCGGCAGACGTCAAAGATGAGCTGCCAGAGCTTCTCGATGGCCGCAGCCTCGTCCAGCTCCGGGAACATCTTCTTCGCCCACGGGGCGCTGGGCATGGCGGCGATGGACCACTGGACCCGGTCGTTCATGGTATACTCCCGCCACGGAGCCATGAACTTGCGCTGCGCAGCGTTCACACGGCTGATCTTCGCGCCGTCCAGACCGGCGTAGACCTCGGGGTCGTCGGCAAGGATGTGGAGGACGCAGACGCCGCCCTCGCTCTCGGCGTAGTCGAGGTAGCGGCGCAGCTGCCACGACTTGAAATCGCTCAGGGCCTCCTCGCTTCCCAGCTCCATCCGGCTGCGGGAGACGTCGTTGTCGCTCCAGTTCACCAGCACGTCACGGGCGCCGGCCTCGTAGGCACTGCGCACACACAGACGGGCCAGCGGCGCGGCCTCGAGGCAGCAGTTGATGATGAGGGTCTGGCCCGGCTGGGGGTTGACGCCCACACGGACGATGAAGTCGGCGTATTTTTTCAGAAGAAGAGTAAAGTTTTCCACAGAATATCCTTTCTGCCGTGCAAACCACGGCGGTGCATTTTCTATCTGACAGTATAACCGCTCCGGCCGGAATTGTCCACCCGATAAAAACAAAACAGATGTTTCTGCCGGTTGAAAAATCGGGAAACATCTGTTATACTAGTGTTTGAGAGTGCTGTCTACATAACGGCAGGCGGTCTACACCTTTCCGGCCTTACGTCGGGAAGGCGAACATTTTTGTTATGCCCCCGACGCTCCACAGCGAAAGGGGTGATGTTCTATGACGCTTTTGGAAACCTTAGCTTTGCTCACGTTGCTTGCAACTGTGAGCTTCGGCGTTTTCGATGTCGCATGGAAAATTTTCAACAACAAAAAATGATTGCCCCCAGTGTCCAGCTCTGAGCGGTCATTCTTTGTGATTGACTAGCCGGAAAGGTGCTGACCGTTTGCCAGACAGCACTTTCTTTAGTTGTATTATACCACAGCCCCGCCGAAATTGCAACGGCGGGGCTGTTTTTTCACTCACAAAAGTGAGTTTTTATCAGAACTCGATCTTGCTCTCGATGTAGCTCTTCAGCTCGGAGATGGGCATACGCACCTGCTCCATGGTGTCGCGGTCGCGGACGGTGACGCAGTTGTCGGCCACGATGCCCTTGGCCTCGTCGCCCACGGTGTCGAAGTCCACGGTGATGCAGTAGGGGGTGCCGATCTCGTCCTCACGGCGGTAGCGCTTGCCGATGGAGCCGGTGTCGTCGTAGTCCACCATGAAGTACTTGCTCAGCTCGTTGCGGATCTCCATGGCCTTGTCGCCCAGCTTCTTGCTCAGGGGCAGGACAGCGCACTTATAGGGAGCCAGAGCCGGGTGCAGGTGCAGGACGGTGCGGATGTCCTCCTTGCCCTTGCTGTCGGTCAGATGCTCCTCGTCGTAGGCCTCGCACAGGAAAGCCAGCGCCACGCGGTCGCAGCCCAGAGAGGGCTCGATGACGTAGGGGATGTAGTGCTCGTTGGTCTCGCTGTCGAAATACTCGAGGCTCTTGCCGGAGGCCTCCTGATGGCGGCTCAGGTCGTAGTTGGTGCGGTCGGCGATGCCCCACAGCTCGCCCCAGTCGGTGAAGGGGAAGGCGTACTCGATGTCGGTGGTGGCGCGGCTGTAGAAGGCCAGCTCGGCAGGCTCGTGGTCGCGCAGGCGCAGATGCTCCTTCTTGATGCCGAGGCTCAGCAGCCAGTTCTCGCAGTAGTCCTTCCAGTAGCTGAACCACTCGAGGTCGGTGCCGGGCTTGCAGAAGAACTCGCACTCCATCTGCTCGAACTCGCGGGTGCGGAAGGTGAAGTTGCCCGGGGTGATCTCGTTGCGGAAGGCCTTGCCCACCTGGCAGACGCCGAAGGGCAGCTTGCGGCGGGTGGTGCGCTGGATGTTGGCAAAGTTGACGAAGATGCCCTGCGCGGTCTCGGGGCGGAGGTAGCAGGTGGAAGAGCTGTCCTCGGTGACGCCGATGGCGGTCTTGAACATCAGGTTGAACTTACGGATGGGGGTAAAGTCGTGCTTGCCGCAGACGGGGCAGACCACGTCCTCGTGTTCGGCGATGAAAGCGTCCATCTCGTCAAAGCTCATGGCGTCCACGTTCACCTCGGGGTGCTCGTCGCCGATGAGCTTGTCGGCGCGGTGGCGTGCCTTGCAGGCGCGGCAGTCCAGCAGGGGGTCCGAGAAGCCGGCAACGTGACCGGTGGTGACCCAGGTCTGGGGGTTCATGATGATGGCGGCATCGAGGCCCACGTTGTAGGGGCTCTCCTGCACGAACTTTTTCAGCCATGCCTTTTTGACGTTGTTCTTGAACTCGACGCCCAGAGGGCCGTAGTCCCAGCTGTTGGCCAGACCGCCGTAGATCTCAGAGCCGGGGAACACATAGCCCCGGTTCTTGCAGAGATTGACGATCATATCAAGGGTCTTTTCGCTCTGTTCCATTGTAAGTACATCCTTTCCGTCCGCGGCTGGTTTGCCGTGTCGTGTTGAGTCGTTGTCCCGGCGGCTTTCCCCGCAGCCGGGCCTGCTTTTCCTGTCGAAAGCAGAGTACCTTTACTTTATCATGTTTTGCGGGGATTGTAAAGGCCCGTCCCCTCGCTCCGCCCCGCCCCGCCTCCAAAAAAACCAAGGCCCGGAGCGTTCCCGCTCCGGGCCTTGGAGTCATTTCTCAATGTGTATCACAGACCGGGTCTGTAATGATTTGAGGAGATGGGGTTAATTAGTACTTAGCGGTATCTGCCTTCTCGGTCTCGAAGACGACGATGACGTAGTTCTGCTTGGCAGTACCATCCTTGCCCTCAACAAACTTGACACCGAACTTAGCCTTGGTGGTAGTAGCGGCAGTAGCGTGCTCAGCGTTGACAATGACCTTGTCGGCATCGACCTTGGTGGTGGCAGCCTTGCCGATAGAGTTCTTAGTGGCATCGTAGATGCTGTTCACAGCCCACTCAGTAGCCTTCTTAGCATCAGCGCTCTTGGGAGCCTTGACAATCAGGTAAGCGTAGGTCTTGCTGGTGGTGTTGACCTGGGCGTTAACGGTCAGAGTGCTAACCTCAGCAGTAACCTTCTCCTCTTTGCCGTCGTAGGCCTTGGTCAGAACCTTCTTTGCAACGCTGTTCAGGTCGTTCTCGTAGACGTACTCGACAGTCTGAGGATTCTGAATAGCCTTGCTGTTCAGAGCCTTCTCCAGAGCGTTTGCCTTAGCAGCATCGCCCAGAGCGCAGCCAGTCAGCATGGACACAGCCATAACACCAGTGAGGACGACGGCCAGCAGTTTCTTTGCCATTTTCATGATTTTTGCCTCCATAAATAAAAATGAATTATACAGGCAGGCCATCCATTTCCGGCTGTCGGCCTGTGCTATCATTATACCCCACCCATTGTTTTTGTCAATATCTTCTTCGCATTTTTATCACATTTACAAATTCTTCTCTTTTCACTCGTGCATTTTCCACAAATTCACGGAGGGCTCTCAGGCAAAGGCTCTCCCTCTGGGAGAGCTGGCGAACGAAGTGAGACTGAGAGGGCAAGGATGCTGACGGCGAATCCCAGACACTGCGATAGCATCGCTCTGACAAAGAGCCTGCCCATCGCTGCGCCTGCGGCTCTTTCGTGCCGGGCTTGCCCTCTCCGTCATTGCTTCGCAATGCCACCTCCCCTACCGAGGGGAGGCCTTGGCATTCCCTGTATCTTTTTGGCGAAACGTGTGGTATAATGGGTTTGCGGCCTTGCCCGCCCATTTTATGGGAAGGGAGGTGAAGCCCAATGGAGTCTATTTCTACCTTTATCCTGTCCGTCGCAGCGAATGTAGCGTCTTACTACATCTGCAAGTGGCTTGACGGATGGCTGAAGGGCCGTAAGCACTAAAAAGGACCCCCTTTCGGAGATTGGAGCTCCGGGAGGGGGTCTTTCCTTTTGGGTGAGCCAATGGACTCATTTGCTTCTACCTTTATCACTTTTATTATATGCGATTCTCCGTAAAAGTCAAGCACTGCACAGAAAGTTTACAGTCACTCTTCTCTTGGCATCTACTGTATCTTTTTGTCAAAGTTTATGATATAATGAGTCTGCGGCTCGTCCCGCCCAATCTACCAAGGATGGGAGAAGGGGGGTGTCGCCTTATGGCGTATATTTTTACATTTGTACTGTCCGTCGCAGCGAATGTAGCGTCCTACTACATCTGCAAGTGGCTTGACGGATGGCTGAAGGGCCGTAAGCACTAAAAAG
>OHOM01000596.1_pt1 | contig 13618 bp, 11 predicted proteins | sample 1569901 | NCBI WGS metagenome assembly OHOM01 (sample SAMEA3879526, study PRJEB24766) | human gut metagenome | biome: human-associated habitat; feature: feces | place: USA | collected 1985/1987
TACCTTTGTGCAGTACATCTTTCCCCACCCAGAAGCCTACCTGCTGGCGTGGGGGCTGCTCTTCCTTGTCTGGCTGGCGCTGGACTGGCTTACCCGCTTTGCCCCGCTGGCAACGCTACTGTCAGCCCTGCTGGGCTGTCTGCCCGCTACGGTGGATTTCTACACCCTTCAGCTGCGGGGCGAGCCGTTCCTTCCGTGGGACTTGGCACAGGTGTTCGAGGCGGCGGGCGTGGCCTCCGCTGCAGGCATCCATGTCCAGACCAGCATGATCCTCTCCGCTGTTCTGGTGCTGGCGCTGACGGTCGGCTCCTTCTTCCTCTACCGGGGCCGTCAGAAGCTGCCCTGGGTGCAGCGTCTGGCGGGCTTCGCGGCCAGCACAGCGGCCACCTGCGCCCTCATCTTCGGGGTGTTTCTGCAGCCTGCCGTCACCCAGTCGCTGGGCATCCTGCCCGACGCATGGATGCAGGACCGCTACTACCGCTATTACGGCGTCATCACCAGCTTCCTCACCAACCTGACGAATCTGGAGATCGACAAGCCCGAGGCTTACTCGGAGGAGGCCATCAACGCCATCCTCGACGACGTGGAGGCAGGGGAAAAGTACACCACCAGCCCGGTCTACCCCGGCTCCTACGCCGCCCAGACCCCGGCAGACGAACAGGTGAAGCAGCCCACCATCCTCTATGTGATGGACGAGTCCTACTGGGACGTCTCGGAGCTGGAACAGTACGGCTTCCAGTTCGACACCGACGTCTCGGCCAACCTCCACGCTCTGCAGCAGACCAGCGCCTATGGCCGGGTCTACAGCCCCAGCTTCGGCGGCGGCACCTGTGACGTGGAGTTCGAGGCCCTGACGGGCTACTCGGTGTCCTATCTGCCGAGCGGCAGCAAGCCCTACCAGCAGCACGTGACCAAGCCCATGTTCGCCCTGCCCAGCTACCTCAAGACCGAAGGGTATCAGACGGCGGCGGTCCACTGCTTCTGGGCCAGATACTGGAGCCGCGACACGGCCTACCCCAACCTCGGCCTCGACGATTTCATCAGCCTTGAGAAGATGCACGGCGTCCAGAAGGTGCGCCGCCACTACTGGACCACCGGCCTCGTCACCGACGATTCCATGGCAGACCAGATCATCGGCCAGTACGAGACCATGAAGGCCCAGTCCGACGCCCCCGTCTTCCTCCACGCCGTCACCATGCAGAACCATACCAATTATAATAAGGATAACTACCCCGATGACCAGCGGGTGAAGGTCACCGAAGCCCCGGCGGGCCTTAAGGCCAGCACCGTGGGTGCGCTGGAAGACTTTGCCACCGGCATCCGGGACGCCGACGCCATGCTGGGCAGGCTGACGGACTACTTCTCGCAGGTGGACGAGCCGGTCATCCTCGTGTTCTGGGGCGACCACTACAACCCCATCGACTCCAATTACGACATCTACACCCGCAGCGGCTATGCCAGCGGCTCCAGCGCCGACCCCCGCCTCCATCAGACCACCCTGCTGATGTGGTCGAACTACTCCGACCGGGCAGTGGACCTCGGCACCATCGCCGCCTACGACATCTCGCCGGTGATGATGGAGCTGTTCGGCCTGCGTCAGCCCGCCTACTTCCAGTTCCTTGGCCGTCAGCTCCGGGCCGCCTACCGGGCCAACACCCGCGGCACCATCCTGGAGAAGGACGGCACCGCTTCGAACGAGCTGACCCCCCTGCAGCAGAAGTGGAGCGATGAGCACTGGCTGCTCCAGTACGACCTCATGTTCGGCAAAGGCTATGCCCTGAGCCGGATGGGGCTCGAGGAGCTGTCCGAGGGCGCAGATTGACGAAAAACTACGATTCTTTTTAGAAAAAAGCAGGAAAACCCCTTGCAACGGCCAGAGGTTTGTGCTATTATTACTTAGCATTACACACGCATCACTATGCCCTTTTGTGCTCGGCGAGCCTGTGTTCGCGGCCAGAGGATGCCGAATCGGCGAGAATTTTTTTCGGCGGTCAAGGAGATTTTTCGAAGCAATCCTGACGGATTGCGAGAAGAAACGACGAAGACCGCTGGGAAAAAGGCCGACTAGACGGTATTCGATGGTCGTGAACGCAGGCTCAAGGGTTGAGGGCAGTCCGCAGGCATCCGATATGTCAGTGGATCACGGTGTGCGGAGGCAAAACAAATTTTGGAGGTAATTTTACTATGGCAGTCGTTTCTATGAAACAGCTTCTCGAGGCAGGCGTTCACTTTGGTCACCAGACCCGCCGCTGGAACCCCAAGATGGCGAAGTATATCTTCACCGAGCGCAACGGCATCTATATCATCGACCTGCAGAAGACCGTCAAGAAGCTGGACGAGGCTTACAACTACGTGAAGGAAGTTGCAGCTGAGGGCGGCGACATCCTGTTCGTCGGCACCAAGAAGCAGGCTCAGGAGTCCATCCGTGACGAGGCTCTGCGCTGCGGCATGCACTATGTCAACGCTCGCTGGCTGGGCGGTATGCTGACCAACTTCCGCACCATCCGCAAGCGCATCGACCGTATGGCTCAGCTGCAGAACATGAAGGACAACGGCACCTTCGAGCTGCTGCCCAAGAAGGAAGTGGCCAAGCTGGAGCTGGAGATGGAGAAGCTGGACAAGTACCTCGGCGGCGTCAAGAACATGAAGACCCTGCCCAAGGCCATGTTCATCGTTGACCCCCACAAGGAGCGCATCGCTGTTGCTGAGGCCCGCAAGCTGAACATCCCCATCGTTGCTATCGTTGATACCAACTGCAACCCCGACGAGATCGACTACGTCATCCCCGGCAACGACGACGCTATCCGCGCTGTCAAGCTGATCGCTGGCGCTATGGCTGACGCTGTGCTGGAAGGCAAGCAGGGCAACCAGGAGGCCGCTCCCGCTGAGGACGCAGCAAACGCCTGATTTCCCATCCCACAAACAACAAAATAACGTGTAAGGGAGAATACGAAAATGGCTATTTCTGCAAAGGACGTTATGGAACTGCGCAAGCAGACCGACTGCGGCATGATGGAGTGCAAGAAGGCTCTGACCGAGGCTGACGGCAACTTCGAGAAGGCAATCGAGATCCTGCGTGAGCGTGGTCTGGCTACCGCCGCCAAGAAGGCAAGCCGCGTGGCTGCCGAGGGCATGGTCTACGCTGATTACTGCCCCGAGTGCAAGGTGGGCGTCGTCATCGAGGTCAACGCCGAGACCGACTTCGTCGCCAAGAACGACAAGTTCGTCGCCTTCGTCAAGGAGGCCACCAAGGTCATCATGAAGCAGAACCCTGCTGATGTTGAGGCTCTGATGGCTTGCAAGACCGAGAATGGCGAGACCGTGGACGAGGCTCTGAAGAACCTGATCCTGGTCATCAAGGAGAACATCAAGGTCCGCCGTTTCGTCCGTTACGAGGGCGTCTGCTCTGCATACGTCCACGGCGGCGGCACCCACGGCATCCTGGTCAACTTCGAGATCTCCAACGGCATCGAGACCAAGGACGAGTTCGCTGCATACGGCAAGGATGTTGCCATGCAGGTCGCAGCTGCCAACCCCAGCTACGTCGATGAGGCTGCTGTCCCCGCTGAGGTCGTCGCCAAGGAGAAGGAGATCCTCCTCGCTCAGATGGCTAACGACCCGAAGAACGCCAACAAGCCCGACGCTGTCAAGCAGAAGATGATCGAGGGCAAGATCAAGAAGTACTTCAAGGAGAACTGCCTGGTCGATCAGGAGTTCGTCAAGGACAGCGACATGACCGTTGGTCAGTACACTGCCAAGGTTGCAAAGGACCTGGGCGGCGAGATCAAGGTCATCAAGTTCACCCACTTCGTCAAGGGCGAGGGCCTGGAGAAGCGTTCTGACGACTTCGCTGCTGAAGTCGCAAGCATGGTGAAGTAAGCCAGCTTCTACTGCTGAAGTAAACGAGAGCCGCAGTGCCTGTAACAGGGCGCTGCGGCTCTTTTGTTTGTATTTGCGCGGCAAATGTGCTATTATAAGGGCCTATATAAAAGAGGGGAGAAGAAATCATGAAGATCGAACCCAGAGAATATGAGCTGCCCAGCGGAAAAGCACTGCTCGTCCGCAGTGTAACTGCCGCAGATGCTGAGGTACACATCAAATTCAAGTGCATGACCTCCGGTGAGACACACTTTATGGCGCGTTACCCGGAGGAATGTGTTTATAGTCCGGAAACGGCAGCCAGTCTGGCAGCTTGCGAGGAAAGTCCCTTTGACTTTGAGGTCGGTGCATTCGACGGGAAAGAGCAGGTTGGGCGTATCGGTGTCTGCTGTGTTCGGAGTATGCTGAAATATCGCCATCGTGCATATGTGGGCATCTCGATTGAACAAAAATACTGGGGCTGCGGTCTGGGCAGCTATCTGATGCAGCTCGCCATCGACCAGACCCGGGCCAACGGCTTCGAGCAGCTGGAGCTGGGGGTGTACAGCGATAACAGCCGTGCCATCCATCTCTATGAAAAGTTCGGCTTTAAGCGCTATGGCATCCAGCCCCGGGCCTTTAAGCTGAAGGACGGCACCTACCGGGATGAGATCATCATGGTGAAGATGCTGTAACCGGAACAGAACAAAAACGCCGCTGACGGCTTCAGAACCGTCAGCGGCGTTTTGCGCTTATTCAGCCAACAGCGGTCAGTAAAATCAGACGTTGACCTCACTGTTGTGCTCCGCCTTCTTGTAGGCGGAGAAGGAGTGGAACACGATGTTCAGGCCCAGAACGATCAGCAGGACAGCCAGGATGAGCTGCAGGCCGTTGGCGATGAACACAGCGCCCCAAGTGGTCTCACCGGCAGGGATGGTGACAGCAGCGGCATTGCTGATGGCCTTGACCATCGCCATGAGACGCTGCACCAGAGCGGTGAAGGTGACGCAGAGCATGATGACCAGCGGGGGGAAGAGCATCTTGTTGCTGCGGCCGGTGACCTTCAGGAAGACGCACAGGGTAGACAGGACCAGAGCGCTCAGCAGCTGGTTTGCAGAACCGAACAGGGGCCAGATGTTGGCGTAGCCGATCTTGGTCAGGATGAAGCCGAACACCAGAGTGATGAAGGTGGAGAAGTAGACGTTGCAGAGCAGCTTGCGCCAGCCCTCAGCGTGCTCCATGTCGTCCACGCTGAACAGCTCCTGGAAGCTCATGCGGCCGATACGGGCCACGGCATCCAGACTGGTCAGAGCCAGTGCGGAAACGCACATGGTCATAAAGACGGTGGCGGCATAAGCGGGGACACCGAACATCTCAAAGAAGCCGGCGACACCGCGGCTGAAGATCTGGAACGGAGTACCGGCGGCGGGGGTGCCGTCAGCAGCGGCAGCAGCACCGGCGACGCAGAGAGCCAGAACAGCCAGCAGGCTCTCGAGGATCATGGCGCCATAGCCGACCTTCAGCATGTCCTTCTCGTTCTCGACGGTCTTGGAGGAAGTGCCGGAAGAGACGAGGCTGTGGAAGCCGGAGACAGCACCGCAGGCCACGGTAACGAACAGGATGGGGAACATGGTACCCAGCTTCTCGTTGGTGAAACCGGTGAAGACGGGCAGGTTCATGGTGGGATGAGCCACCAGCAGGCCCACAACGGCACCGGCGATCATGGCCACGAACATAAAGGTGGTCATGTGGTCACGGGGCTGCTTCAGCAGCCACATGGGCAGAACGGCGGCAAAGAAGATGTAGACGAAGGTGATGTAGCTCCATGCAGCCTTGCCCAGAATGAGGGGCAGGTTCGCACCGATGACGAAGGACAGCACGATGAAAACGATGCTGATGACGCTCTCTTTCCAGCCGGAGAAGTTGAACTTCTTCTGGATGAGGCCGAAGACGACAGCGAAGACCATGAACATGATGGAGACCATACCGGCAGCGCCGTTGGTCTGAGCAGCCTCCACCAGAGCGCCGTCGGCGCCGAAGGCGTTGAAGGTTCCGGCCACCATGTCAGCAAACGCTGCAATGACGATGCCGCAGAACAGCCAGCAGAACAGCAGGAACAGCTTGCGGCCGGTCTTGCCGATGTACTTCTCGATCAGCATGCCCATGCTCTTGCCGTCGTTCTTGACGGAAGCGTACAGAGCGCCGAAGTCGGTGACAGCGCCGAAGAAGATGCCGCCCAGCAGCACCCACAGCAGGACAGGCAGCCAGCCGAAAGCAGCAGCCTGGATGGCACCGGTGACAGGGCCTGCACCGGCAATGGAGCTGAACTGGTGTGCAAAGACGGTCCAGCCGTTGGTGGGGACGTAGTCGCGGCCATCCTCGTGGACGACTGCGGGGGTCTTGGCGGTGGGGTCGATGCCCCATTTGTTGGCCAGCCAGCGGCCATACAGCGTATAAGCGCCGAACAGACACACGGCTGCGATCAAAACGATGACCAGCGTATTCATTTCTTTATACCTCTTTCCTTTCTTTCACACCGGCAACCGGCAATGTGCCAGACAGAGCGGCTGTGCCCAAAAGCAGGGCAGGCGAAACGGCCCGGAGGGGTGAAAAAAGCCTCCGTCCTCACTGGAAGGATAGAACACAAGGATGCATCCTATCTTCCTCGAAGACGAAGGCCAAACGGTGCATCTGCACCGGTCGTTCTCCGCGGTACCACTTCGTTTGCTGCTTTCGGGAGCAGCCGCTTGCGCGTACAGGCGTTCCTGCCGCCGATACGCCGCCCTGTAACGTGGGCTGAACGGCCATGCACTACTGCCGCAAGCGGGTTCGCACAGGCTGCTCGCAGGTGAGGGCTGATCGCACTGTGCTGCCGTCTTGCACCGGAATGGCGGCTCTCTGAGCGCAGGGAATGCGAAAAGTCATGTCCTGTTCATTGCATTTGCCGAATGATTGTGTATACTTTAGTCCCGATTTCATAATTTGTCAATATATTTTGGGCAAGTTAGGAGACTGTGCCATTTTTGCGGGGGAGGAACTAAGAAAATTTAGGCGATTTTTGTTCAGATGTGAGATGAATAAAACTGAATGCCTCCACAGGTGAAATCTGCTAAACTCCCGGAAAGAAAGACCGAACACTTGACTTTTATACTTTCAAGTGCTAAAGTAACAGAGTAATAGAAAGACCCCTGCCGCACCCTGCGGCACTTTGCCCTAAAGGAGGCAGCTATGGCGGACAAGAACCCCAGAAGAAACCCCACCACCGACGCACTGTTCGACGCGATCCTGAGTCTTGAGACGAGGGAGGAGTGCTACAACTTCTTCGAAGACCTCTGCACGGTCAAGGAGATCTCCGATATGGCCCAGCGTCTGGAAGCGGCCAAGCTCCTGCTCGGCGGCAGCACCTACGACCAGATCGTAAAGGCGGTGGAGATCAGCACCGCCACCATCAGCCGCATCAACCGCTGCATCCAGTACGGCTCCGGCGGCTACCGCGACACCATCGAGAAGGTACAGAAGAGCGCAAAGCCGGAGTGACATCCGGGCGGCGAGGCACATAGGATGGACTGCGCCCGATTCCTATTATAGAAAGGAAGGTCCTTCTTATGACTGATACCACCAACTGCACCCCCTGCGTTTCCTGCGGCTGCCCCGCGCTGCCGAGAGTTTCCTTCGACCAGGCCGTCGTTGACCTGATGGAGAGCATCGCTCTGCAGGAGTCAGCACTGAGCCACATCCTCTGTGCCGAGACCCAGAAGATGAAAGCCGCCCTCAGCATGGAGGAGCTGGACCTGTGCAAGCTGCTGGAAGTCAACGACTCCGCCACCAACATGGTCCACGCCGTGGCGAACCTTGAGCTGGTTCTGAAAGAGAAGCTGGAATTCATCGCCAACAACCTCTACTACCCCTCGACGGGGAACTGCACCACCACCGAGAGCTGATGTCAAAATGCGACTGCCCGCCCGCAATGGGTGGGCAGTTTTTGCTTTCCGGGGCGGGGCTGCCTAAAAATATGTATAAAAGTCGGAAAAGTGTTTTGTTGGAATTGCTGAATATCGAAATCTGTGCTATACTATATAATGTTTATCCAAAGAGAAAGGGGAACCTGACTTTGCTGCACTACGATGCGATCCTGTTTGACGTGGACGGTACGCTCATCGATTCCGCCCCCGGCATTCTCAATACACTGGAAGAAGTTTTCAGCTCCATGGGCGTTGACGTCGCCCGGAGCGACCTTGGCCGCTACATCGGCCCGCCCCTCCGCAAGAGCTTCGGCGAGCATTTCTCCGACCCTGCAAAAATCGAGGAGGCTACGAAGCGCTACCGCGTGAGCTACGCCGCCAAGGGCTGCCACGAGGGCGATGTCTACCCCGGCGTGGTGGAGATGCTGGGCCGTCTCAAGGCTGCGGGTCTGACCCTCTGCACGGCCACCTGCAAGCCCACCGACGTTGTGAGGCCCATCCTCGAAGAGCAGGGCCTTGCGCCTTACTTCTCCTTCGTGGGCGGCGCGTCCATGGATGAGAGCCGCGACAACAAGACCGACGTCATCCGCCACGTCCTCGCCCAGCCCGTCATGCAGGGCAAGCGGGTGCTGATGGTGGGCGACCGCCGGGACGATATGCAGGGCGCTGTGAACTGCGGCCTGGACGCAGCCGCTGTGCTCTACGGCTACGGCGGCAGGGAAGAGGTCGCCCCCTTTGCGCCGGTCTTCATGGCCGCTGACTGCAAAGAGCTGACGGACTGGGCTCTCCGCCCGGCGGACGAGCCTTCCCATTCCTGAAACGAGAGGGACTGAATCTATGAGTCGAAAAAAACAACAACAAAACGAAACCATGACTCCCATGCAGCATCGGGCCGTTCTGGTCTGCATCCTCTGCGTGCTGGCGGTGCTGCTGACCTTCGGCATCACCACCACCCTCCTCAAAAAGGAGGAGCCTGCCCCCTCCGTCTCGGAGTCTGTGGCAGACCCCACCCCCGGCGAAGACCTGTCGGGCCACTACCAGATCGACAACGCCTCCACCGCTCTGCTGACGGAGACCGCCGACGCCGGCACGGACTATCTGAACGACACCCTTTTTCTGGGCGATTCCAACACCGTCCGCCTCTATAACAACGGCCTCATCTCCCTGCAGCAGTTCTGCGCCAAAGAGGGCATCGGCACCCAGGTAGCGCTCAACGAGGGCATCGTTACCTTTAAGAGGGATTCCAACCATTATACCATCCCTCAGGCGGTGGCCATGATGAAGCCCCGCCGTGTGGTCATGACCTTCGGCACCAACGACACCGGGATGGAAGTCCCGGACTTCATCGCCCACTACACGGCCCTCATCCAGGCCATCCAGCAGAGCTACCCCTACACCGACATCATCGTCAACACGGTGCCGCCGGTCCCGGCTGACCACTCCAACTACCCCCACATGGACCAGGCCAAGATCGACGACTTCAACATGGCTCTTCTGGATCTCTGCGAGCAGCTGGGCGTCCGCTTCCTCAACTCCGCCGAGGCCCTCAAGGGCAGCGACGGCTACGGCATCGCGGACTACTACACCAGCGGCGACATCCACCTCAAGAGCGCCGGCCTCAAGGCAGTGCTGAACTATCTCCGCACCCACGCCCTGCAGACCGAGGACCGCCGCCCCGACACCAACAACATCCCCACCCGCACCATGGAGTATGTCTCCAACCCCAGCTCCGCCGTGGCCGCTCCCAGCTCGGAGGCTGTCAGCTCCAGCGAGAGTCAGGCCGAGAGTGCCAGCAGCTCGGAGAGCTCTTCCAGCGAGAGCACCAGCGAGAACAAAAAGTTCGAGGCCCGCTACCGTGTGGACAAGAACGGCGGCGGCACCCTGAGCGTCGGCAATGACACCGGCAACAGCTCTGTGACCTACACCGTCACCGACCCCGATAAATCCATCACAGTGACCGCTGTCCCGGCGGAGGGCCACGTCTTTGTCAAGTGGAGCGACGGCCTCACCAGCAAGACCCGCACCGACACCGACTTCAAGCAGAATCTGGACGTCACGGCAGTCTTCGGCACGGCCTCCGTCCACATCACCAGCGAGGGCAAGGGCGCTGTGGGCAGCTCCTACACCTTCAAGGCTGCCTTGAGCGGCAAGTACGCCAAGACCGAGAACCTGCGCTGGTACGCCAACGGTCAGGAGGTCACGCAGGCCGCCGGCAAGTCCAGCATCACCGTGGTGGTGGACAGCTCCATGGTCAACGCTTCTTATAAGATCCACGCCGTCGTCACCTACAACGACTGCAAGGTGAGCAGCAACACCCTGACCATCACCATCGGCAGCGGTGTGACCAGCGAGTCCGGCTCCACCAGCAGTTCGTCCTCGTCCCATGCCGGTTCTTCCGGCAGTACATCCTCTTCCTCTGCAAGCTCGGGCAGCTCTTCCCACAGCACCAGCAGTTCGTCGTCGGCATCGTCCGGTACGGCGTCCGGCAGCTCCAAGGCGGAGCCGGAGTCCGAAAGCAAACCCGAGTCCAAGTCGGAAGCTGCTTCGGAGCCCAAAGCAGAGCCCAAGGCCGAAACCAAGCCGGAAGCCTCCGCCAGCAAGGAAGCCGAAAGCAAGGCAGAATGACGCCCCGCACCTTCCTCTGCGCAGCCGCATAGGCTGAGCCGAGAGGAGGCGAGCGGATGTTCCGTGAAGAAATGCAAGTCCTCGGCCTGCCCGGCGCAGAAGATGTGACCGACGGCAGCGTGGACTACTACGACATGGATTGGGAAAACGTCGAGAACGGCGTGACGGAGGAGCAGATGGCAAAGTGCATCGCAAAAGAGTGCGCCTGCACGCCACACTGCAAGTGCAGCGGGAACCTGCCGGACCAGTCCGACGACGAAGCCTATGAAATGACGTTGGAAGGATAAAAAATACGAGAAGCCAGCTCTGCCGGGCGGGGCTGGCTTCTCGCTGTTCTCAAACCGCACCGCAGCCGCGCCCGCTCAAAGCGGCAGGCGGCTCGAAACATGATAGAGAAGGGAAAGAAACATGGCAAAATATTATTGCATCCTCTTCGATGCAGACAATACGCTTCTGGACTTTGATGCCGCCGAGAACAAGGCGCTGGCTGAGACGCTGGTGGAATACGGCATCGAGCCGGACGCCGGGACGGTGCAGACCTACCGGGACATCAACTCGGAGCTCTGGCGTCAGCTGGAAAAGGGCCAGATACGCCGCGACAAGCTGATGGGGGAGCGCTTCACCCGCTTCCTCAAGGCCATCAACGCAGCCGGTGACGGCGCGGAGATGAACCGCTGCTACCTCGACCACCTGTCCTCCCACCCCGACCTGATGACCCCCAATGTGCCGGACGTCCTCGGGGAGCTTTCCGAGGTGGCGACGCTGGCCGTCGTGACCAACGGCTTCGAAAAGGTGCAGAGCCGCCGGGTGGCAGAATCCGGCATCGGGGCCTACCTTGAGGACGTCTTCGTCTCCGAGAAGCTGGACAGCGAGAAGCCCAGCCGCCGCATCTTCGACTCCGCCCTCCGCGCTCTGGGCGTGGAGAACCGGGAGCACGTCCTGGTGGTGGGCGACAGCCTCACCAGCGACATTCAGGGCGGCGTGAACGCGGGCCTCGACACCTGCTGGTTCAACCCCGGCCACGCCGAGAACCCGGGCAAGGTGAGCCCCACCTACGAGATCGCCTCGCTGGAAGAGCTCTACCCGCTGGTGATGGAGCCGGAAGAGCTGGCGAACCTCGGTCTCAAGCACCGCCGTCATCAGCTGTAACGGCGGCGGGACGTCCGTATCCACCCCTACTGGAAAAGAACACGGAAGATTATTATGCTGATTCATTTGGAAAAACTCGGAAAGAGCTTTGGCGAGAAAGTCGTCCTGCACGACGTGAGCGCCAGCGTGGAAAAAGAAGACCGCATCGGCATCGTGGGCCAGAACGGCGCAGGCAAGACGACCCTGCTCAAAATCCTGACCGGCGTCTACACCGACTATGACGGCGAGTTCAGCGTGACCCACGGCGTGACGCTGGGCTATCTGGAGCAGAACGCAAAGCTCGATGTCACGCTGGATATTTACGGGGAGATGCGCTCTTCCTTCGCCCCTGTGCTGGACGCCATGGCCCGGATGCAGATCCTGGAAAAGAAGATGGCGGCCTCTCCCGACGATGCCGCCCTTCTCGAAAAGCACGACGAACTGCAGAACATCATCGACGCTGCCGACGGCTACAACATGGACGTCAACATCAAGAAGGTGCTGTCCGGCATGGGCTTTGCGCAGGATACCTGGAGCAAGAACGTGGGCGTCCTCTCCGGCGGTGAACTGACCCGTCTCCGTCTGGCCAAGCTCCTCCTCGAGAAGCCGGACGTCCTCATTCTGGACGAGCCCACCCGAGGCATCGACGTCGGCGCAAAATATGAGATCTACTGCATCATCGCCGACCTGGCCAAGCAGGGCAAGAGCATCATCATGATCTCCTCCGAAATGAGCGAGATCATCGGCATGTCCAACCGCGTCATGGTCATGTGCGATGGCCGCATCACCGGCTTCATCGACGGCAAGGATGCTACGCAGGAGAACATCATGGCTCTGGCGACCCAGTTCGAGACCGCGCCCGAAGCGGCGGCGGCCAATCAGTAAACAAGGAGGCTGTCTATCGTGGAAGCTACCAAGAAAGTAACGGGCAAGTCTGTAAAGAAGTGGCTGGGCAACAACGCCATCATCGTCCTGATGCTGGCCGTGTCCCTCATCGTCGGCATCATCCACCCCAACTTCTTCGCACTGGCCAATATCATCAACCTGTTCAAGAACGTCTCTATCCGCTACATCATCGCTCTGGGCATCTCCGGCTGTCTGATCACCACCGGTAACGACCTGTCCGCAGGCCGTCTGGCTGGTTTCGCTGCCTGCCTGGCCTGCATCTTTGCGCAGACCGAGGGCGCTGCCGGCAAGTTCTACCCCAATATGCCCACCCTGCCCACCCCCGTGGTCTTCATCCTCGTCATCGCCATCTGCGCCATCGTGGGCCTGTGCAACGGCCTCGTGGTCAGCTACCTGAAGGTCCAGCCCTTTATCGCTACGCTGGGTATGCAGCAGGTGGTCTACGGTATCTGCCTGGTCTACACCGGCGGTACCCCCATCGGCTCTCTGAACAAGGACTTCACCTCTCTGGCCTCCAACACCCTCTTCGGTGTTCCTGTGCTGATCATCATCGCCCTCTTCGTGGCCTGCTGCTTCTGGTTCCTGTACAATAAGACCCGTCACGGCAAGTATATGTACGCCATCGGCGGCAACGAGGCTGCTGCTGAGGTGGCCGGTGTCAACGTTTACGCCACCAAGATCCGCATCTACATCCTGGCCTCCTGCATGTTCGGTCTGGCAGGCTGCCTGCTGGCTGCAAAGTCCGGCGGCGCATCCGTCAACACTGCAATGGGCTATGAGCTGGACGCTATCGCAGCTTCTACCATCGGCGGCGTCTCCACCACCGGCGGTGTCGGCACTGTCCCCGGCATCCTCGTCGGCGTGCTGGTCTTTGAGCTGATGAAGGTCGCTCTGCAGTTCATGAACGTCAACTCTTCTTACACTTACATCGTGCAGGGCCTTGTCATCATCGTGGCTGTCGCTATTGATATTCGCAAGTACCTCGCAAAGAAGTAATTTCCCTAAGAGAGCGCCTATCGGGCCGTCCACTCGTTGCAGTGGGCGGCCCACTTTGTTATAATAATGGAGAACTTGACTGTGAGCCAAAGCCTCTCCCTTTGGGAGAGGTGGCATTGCGAAGCAATGACGGAGAGGGCAAG
>OHOM01000621.1_pt1 | contig 13044 bp, 8 predicted proteins | sample 1569901 | NCBI WGS metagenome assembly OHOM01 (sample SAMEA3879526, study PRJEB24766) | human gut metagenome | biome: human-associated habitat; feature: feces | place: USA | collected 1985/1987
GGTAATAGGAAGGTGGTTATCTGATTCTCCCCCAGCCCCATCGCCGTAGCTTGCACAACCACCGGGGCGAGGGAAAGCGTACGCAGCAGGGTCTCGAAGGCCCCACGTACCTCACCGCCCACGCTCAACAAGGCATAGTGGTAATAATACGATAAAGTAGCGTCACGCCCCGCCGTGGCATCCGCCTCAAACTGATTGGGGATCACTAAATAACCGTAGATTTCTTTTGCTTGGGTAGCATGGCGAGCGGTCTCTTGGTCCGTATAATGCCGGGTTACCCGGAAAGTCGGTACCGCCTCTACCTGCCGGATGATCTCCCGGGACATGGAGGTGTTGTCTTGGTCCACTACCGCTATCGGTATGTTCTCCATCTGCCCGCTTCCGAAAATCGTAGACATGAAGAATATACAGAACAAAGGCAACACGATACACACCCCGAAATATAACCTCCGGGAAACCATGCGATCCAGTTCCCGACGTAAAACCATATAGAAAGGACTCTTCTTTAGCATAGCGACAATAAATTATTTAGTTGTAGAGACGGGGCGTGCCCCGTCTCCCACCGTCCGACAGTAACTTTAAATACTATTTCGAGGGGATGAGACGGAGCACGCTCCGTCTCTACAACTGGATAGTATCAAGGGAGTTGATAGAGTACGGACATACCGGGACGCAATCCCTCCACCTTCTCCACCGGTAAGGCATGTATCTCGAAGGTCCGCAAGTCATAGCTACCAGTCTGCTTGGTAGATTTCCAAGTAGCGAAACTGCCCAACGGACTGATATAATTGATCTTGAACTCAATATCCTTCTTATCGATCGCCGGTACATCGGCGACAAACGTTCCTCCCATCTTAAATAAAGGCAAACGATCCTCACGTACGTTCAATACCACATGCACGTCATCTAATACGACTAAGTTCATGATTGGCATCCCGGCCCCAACCAACTCTCCCCGTTTCGGGAAAATAGCTGAGATTTGTCCGGATTCCGGAGCCGTCAACCGAGCGTCCTGTAAGAGAGCCGCCACCTCCTCCACGGTTCCTTGCGCCGCCGTCACCAACGAGCGGGCGCTCTCCTTATCTTGTATCTGCGCCCCGTCTACCGCCATTTGATATTGGCTATAAGCGGCACGTTCGGCGGCCTCAGCCGCTTTATACATGGCCTCCACCTCATCTTTACGCTGTGAGGTTACCACGCTATCTTTATACAAGGCATTGACCCGATCATAGGTAATCTTCGCCAATTGTAAATCCGATTTGGATTTATTCCACAATTGTTGCAAGGAAGCGATGATTTGCTTTCGTGTACCCTCATCCACTTTCTGGTGCTGATACTTCGCTATGTTCTCCATGGCGTTCACCTGTTGATATTTAGCCAACGCCTCCGGACTATTGATGACTACCAAGGTATCGCCTTGGCGTACATTCTGTCCCTCTTTTACCAGAAAGGTATCGATACGCCCCGGTAACTTACCGGAGATACGTATTTCCGTTGCCTCGATCTGCCCTTGCAAGATCACCGGCTTCTTTTTCAACAAGATCATCCCGATCAACGAGACAACTATAACAATCGCCAAGACTGCGACGAAGGCCACACTCAAATATCTCTTAGTTTTATCCATAACTCCTAAATTTTCAATTTTCAATTCTCAATTTTCAATTCCCCAAAAGCTCCTCGGTCTTTCCCTCCATCTTGTATTGGTGGAACTGCTCCGGCGTACCGCAGACAGACAGCAGATTAATCAAGGCTACATCATACTGATAATAAGCCAAAAGAAAAGCGGTCTTCACCTTCGCCAGCATAACCTCAGCATCGACTACCTCCGTAGAAGTAGCCATTCCCTCTTGGAAAGATTTCTTCCGCACCCGGACCAGTTCCCGGCTCATCTCGATCGTCGTATCCAAAGCTTTTACATTGTCCAAGGCATTTTGTAGCTGGCTGTAGAATTTATCGATACCGACCTCCAGATCCGTAATCGCCTTCTCCTTACCCAAACGAAGCGACTGACTAGCGATCTTTGCCTGCCGGATGGTTTTCTCCCGGTTCAAGCCATCAAAAATATTCCACGTAAAACCAACTCCTACCATCGTACGAGGTAACAAATATTTATCCAGTCCATCAGCGTACAAAGTCTGTTTGCCGAATAAAGCGATATTCGGGACATAAGCGGACCGGCCGATCTTTAGTTGATTATCGGCTACAACCTGCTGCAATTTCAATTGATTGACTATATAATTATTCATCGGAACCAGATCCTTGAAGTATTGGGCCGGAGGAAGCGCCTCATTAATAAATAAAGGAGTCGTGGTACGTACGTCACTCCCCTCCTCCATATTAATCAAGCTTTTAAACGCCTGTTGAGCGACCGCTAAATCCTTACGGGCCGATTCCAGTTCTCGTTTCGCCTCGTCCATACTTACCTGAGCGAACAGACGCTCGGCCCGATTGATCATCCCGTTTTGCTCTAATTTAAGGGCTTGGTCATAATGGGTTTTCAAAGAATTGTACACTTCCGTTTTTACGTCCACCACACTTTGTCCCAGACGAAGCCCGAAATAAGCCTCGATCAATAAGGATTGTTGGTTGGCATCCACTTGATTCCTATTCACCTCCGCTATAGAGACCATCGTCTTTCCGATCTTGTTCGCGTAGATACGTTTTCCTCCCGTGAAAACAGGCCACGTCACCGTAGCGTCTATAGAAGTGATGTTTTGGGAGATCAGCGGAAGCGAGAAAGTACCTTGCCCGATCTTATCCAATACCGACATGATCAACTCATTATCCGGGATATAATTATGGACAAACTCCTTCGCCGGTTCCGTATATTTACTCAGCGACTGCCGTACCTCTATCGGATTCGACATATGTACGAAAGCACCCGCGGCGTTCACCGACGGATACCAAAAAGCGTTTAGCTTTTGATGCTCATTCCGAGCCCATTCCACTTCTTTCCCGGCTATTTTCAAGCTTTTATTTTCCTTATGAAGCAGGTCGAGAGATTGTTCCAAGCTTAAATCCACATCGTTCCCTTGGCTCCATGAAGCGCATGGAAGAAGATACAGCAAAAGAATACTGTAAGATACTATATTACTCACCATAAACTCATTTAGTAATTGACGTTCAGTTGGAGTAATAACAGCGAAAAAGGGAGGATTGTTTTTACTTCTTTTTCAAGTTGGGAAGGAACCAAGTGACCAGTCCTAAAAGAGGCATGAAGCCACATACGTTGTAGACAGCCTCTATTCCATAATGATCCGCCATATTTCCTAATACGGCCGAGGCTATACCCGCCACACCGAAAGCAAATCCAAAGAAAAGTCCCGAGATAAGACCTAATTTATAAGGAAGCAACTCTTGCGCATACAACAAAATAGCCGGGAACGCCGATGATAAGACCAAACCCACGCAAAAACTAAGCACGATCGTCCAAGCGAATCCCACATGCGGCATCAACAAGCTAAATGGGGCTGCCCCTAGAATCGATCCCCAAATCACATATTTCCGTCCTATCTTATCACCGATAGGACCACCCGCCAAGGTTCCTATGGCCGTAGCGATCAGGAAGACGAACAAACAGATCTGCGAAGTCTGTACACTCACCCCGAATTTATGGATCAAGTAAAAGGTATAGTAGCTATTCAAACTAGCCATATAGATATATTTAGAGAAAATCAAGGTCAGCAATATCGAGATCGAAAAGACTGTTTTTCCCAAAGAAAGAGGCATCTCCACATGCGTCTCACCCGACTTCTTCTGCCATTTCACCCGACTCAAATACGCCTTATACCAACGGCAGATAGGAATCATCACCAAAATAGCGACGAATGCCAGTATAGAAAACAAAGCGATATGAGTCCGTCCATAAGGCGCCACCAATAGAGCAACCAGTAGCGGACCTAACGATCCGCCCAAATTACCACCCACTTGAAAAAGCGATTGTGCCAATCCCCTACGCCCTCCCGACGCTAGCGAGGTAATCCGGGACGCTTCCGGATGCAAAACCGAAGACCCGATACCTATCAAAAATACGGAGATCAAGACCCAATGGAGCGTAGAGGAAAAAGCGAGATTCAACAAGCCGATCAACGTAAAACTCATACCAATAGGTAACGACCAAGCCACGGGACGCTTATCAAAAACCAAACCGGTTATAGGCTGGAAAACAGAAGCGGATAATTGATAAACAAGCGTAATCAACCCGATTTGGGCGAAGCTCAACGCTAAATCATCCTTGAAAAGTGGATAAACCGCCGAGATAACGGATTGCAACGAATCATTCAAACAATGCGTAACGCTTAACGCCACCAATACCCGGAATGCTGTTTTATTTACCGGCTGTTGTTTAGAAACCTGCTCCATAACTATCTATATTTCTATTTCACCTCGTGCTCATTAACATTTCAAAAACCGCACAAAAAGTTAGCTAATTTCTAGAAAAACAAACCCTAAGAGCCTATTTTAACCATAGTTAATACAACTATTCTTTCGGTTCTTTTCATTTCTTTATGTTAATCGGCTTAATCTTAATACCTATGAGCCTTGTTTTCTCAGTGATACTTCAGAGCTGTATCCCGGAATGAGCATATATCTTATAACTCACTCCCAAAACAAACGCCAAAATCCCTTATCTGCCATCATTCCGACCCGAAGTTAAAGATCGAGATCATTAACGGGAACAGCCTCTGAAGTTTTTTATATTTATTCCTCTTCTTCTCCCTCGTTCGCCGAATGTAAGATAAAAGTAGTAGCGCCAATCGTTACGATCGTACCTTCCCCGATACGTACTTGTTCTTTTTTACCAACCAACACATTTTTCACAAAAGTCCCGGTCAAGCTAGGAAAGTCACGCACCATATAAACGAACTTGCCATTAGCGTCTTTCTTTACATTAATCACACAATGCTTACGCCCCATACTTGGATCGCTCGTGATAATAGGGACATCTACACCTTCCGTATCCTTATTACGGCGACCAATCACATTATCTCCCATCACTAATGGTAGATCTTGCTTAAAAGCAAAACCATTCTCGATAATGGTAATATAACCACAAGAGAAATCCGGTTCCTTCACCTCTTTTTCCTCACCGGTAGCCGTCTTCACCACCTTTCGACCCAATTTAATCTTAAATTGCGCTCCACACTGCGGACAGACGAAGGCTAATACCTTCCCTTCCGGATATTTGGTCTCATCAAAAGACAACTGATTATCACATTTTGGACAGAATACTCTTTTCATACACTTAAATACAGGATCTAGTATTACAAACGGAGCGCAAATTTACGAAAAAACCTTCAGCTACACTCCTAAAATCTCATGGTTATGATTTTTTGAAACAAAAAAGGCCATCCGTCACGGACAGCCAATCTCAATTGTTAACCTTAAATCTAATACCATGAAAAACACAGTGCAAATATAGAGGTTTTATGTTATGTAGCATAATATTTTATTTGCAAATCTCATTTACTTAACCAGATTTAACAAAACTATGCTTTAAAACATATCCGTAAACAATATATATCCCCTTAGAACTTAGGTTCATTCTCTTTAATCTCCTTCAAAGGCAAGGTAAACCAAAAAGTGGAACCTACTCCCAATGTAGATTCTACCCCGATTCGTCCCCCTAGTTTCTCGATAATATTTTTGCAAATCGCCAATCCTAATCCGGTACCTTGTTTGCAAGCGTTCAACTTAACAAAGCGATCGAATATAGTTCTACAATCTTCCTCCGAGATTCCCATTCCCGTATCCGAGACCGAAACTCGTATTTCATCTTTCGATACCTTATAGGCTAATTTGATCTCACCTTCCGAAGTAAACTTAATCGCATTTGTCAAGAAATTAGAAATAACCTGCACGACTCGTTTCGGATCTGAGAAAACGGTCACGGGTTGTGAGCCCCGGTCGAAAACAAATCGAACGTTTTTCGGAATCTTCAAGGCATGTACCGCATAAGTTTCCTCACAGATCTCCTTAAAATCAAAATTTCTCTTCGTAATGTCAAAGGTTCCCGCCTCAATCTTTGAGAAATCAAGGATATCCTCAATCAATTGCAGAAGCAATTCACTATTCTTGTCAATGATATCCACATAAAACTCTCGTTCCTCCTCCTCTATCTCCTTGGTCTCTGCCAGTATATTCGCAAAACCAACAATAGCATTTAAAGGCGTACGGATCTCATGACTCATATTCGCCAAGAACATAGACTTAAGCCGATTCGCCTCTTTAGCCTTAACTAACTCATATTCTTTCCGTTGACGCTCTCGTTCCGCCCAGCGCAATTTATCTTGCATGGCGATCTCATCCGTTATGTCCATCAAGTAATAAAGGATTTTCGCAGGTCTTCCCGCCTCATCATATTTATAAGGGTACGCATACGCTCTCACCCAAACATATTGCCCCTCAAAAAGCTGTCGGTATTGAATACTATATTCACCGATCTCACCCATAACAATCTTTTCAAAGCCTTGTACAAGTACCCTTTCCCGATCTTCCGGATGTACGATCTCACAAAAATCTTTTTTCGTTGTCAAGTTACTTGCTCTCAATCTGGATTTATTACCTAAAACACGTAAATCCAGATCGATATGCATCTTATCGGTTTTAACATCATATTCCCACAGCAAGGAATCACTGCAACGCATAACCGTTTTCAACTTCGTGAACAGTTCCTCTACTTTCTCCGACTTTTGATATTCTTCCGTCTCATCCGTAAACATTAGTACATATCCACAGATCTCTCCAGCCTCTCCTTTCAACGGCACACATTTAATAGACAGACGTAAATTTGTACCTTCCTTTTTTGGGTCTATGTTATAGTACTCATTCGTTTGTATATTATCAAATTCATAATTACAATCGAACACAACCATTTCTCCCTGTTTCAGACGAGCGATCTTGTCCTCTGGAAAATTAGGATTCTCGAAAAGATTTATTCCCATAATATCCTTCCGGCTTATAGCGAACAAATTCTCGTCCGTCCTATTGAGATCCACTAGCTGCCCCCTCTCGTCATAAACTTCAATTCCAACAGGTAATTTCTGGAATAGGGCATTAAAGCTCATTTCCTCTAGCATTTTATTACATTGTCCCATCGTCATATTAAATTATAACCACTAATTCCCTACTTTAAATCAATCAAGCAATCTCCTCTATTATTTATACAACAAATGAACTATAATAACGATTGCAGCAGAAGTTTAAAGTTATAGAAATAATATGAAAATCAAACATAATCATGTTGAAAATATATATTTTCGATATTGAGAAAGAGTCATTACCGTCCGTTGACGAAAAAAGCGATTCAATGTCGATTGAGACGGAAAATTAGTCAATATAGCGATCTCCTGTATATTTAATCGAGAGTCACGTAGCAACGACTTTACCTCTAACACTATATAGATAGATAAAAACTCCTTGGCTGAAATGCCACACCTTTCATTCATGATCGCACTTAAATAAGTTGTCGTTATATTCAATTTATCCGCATAAAATCCGACATTCTTGTGATTCTTGAAATTCTCTGCCACGAGACTACAGAAATCATAGATCAATTGCTCTTTTCTCAAACTAGTCCTGAAAGGGATTTTCTTACGCACTTTCACATAATAGTCGTAAACATCCATGTAAAAAATCCCCAAGTAACATATAATCCGCTCCCTCAGAAGCCCATTACCCCGATACCGCTCAAGCTCATTCTCTATCAATTTGCAAAATGATTGAAAACGCTCAATACCATTATTATCCTCTATATTATAGTAAAAATGATCCTTCACGAAAAAATGAAATCCCGGATCAAAATGACGTAAGGAACTTAATACATCCCCATGTAGTACATGTGGTATGATGATAAACTTCGCCGAGAAGTCCTCACTCACGTTCCGCATTGAGCATAACTGTCTCGGAAATAAGAAAATCAATTCATTCTTATTCCATACATGCTTATTATCAAGCAAATGAATGATCGCACTACCTCTATTACATACTGCTATTATCCCGTAATCCAAAAAAGAAGGTTCTGAAGTCAATGGACTATCTTCAATCTGTTCCGTAATAATAAAGTCTTTTTCTAATCCGCCTAAAAAACGATCACATGTATTATACCTATTCTCTTGCATATACTCTTATAAATTAAGGGAATACGAAATCTTACCTCCAACAACAATCAACAGAATAATATTATATTTTGTTCTGTCCGTTAAGGTCCCAAGTATATTCGTTTGATATTTTTCTTTCCTTACCCCCTCTTCTATTAGCCATCAAACCTTATATATCAATTGGTGCTAACAGCTAACCAAGGAAATCATAAAAAAACACAAGACAAAATTATATAATAAAAAATTGACTATTAAATGCATACCTAAACTAAAAGCGTACAAAAACACATCAATTGTATACAAAATCGAAACAGACAAAGAATAACCGAAAAAGATCATAAAAATACAGTTAGCTTCATTGACAAAGTAAGTTAACTGAAATACCAAAGCAAGTTAACTTACTTTGCCGATGAAATTAGCTTACTTTGAAAGTATGGATGTTACCCTCGGAAAGGGGCGCTTAAGCAGTGTTCTCAAAAATTCGTGTATTCATGCCTCTATACAAAAAAAGGCTATCCGTCACGGACAGCCAATCTCAATTGTTAACCTTAAATCTAATACCATGAAAAACACAGTGCAAATATAGGCGGTTTTATGTTATGTAGCATACTGAATTATTTGCAAAATTCTTTCACTTAACTCGATTTAACGAAATCATGCCCTAAAACATAGTTATTAACAAGAAAACTATTCGTTCAGATCTAATAGCTTCCCAAGAAATCGTCGAGGGAACGAGTATCATCATCTGGCATCAATTCTTTTTTCAAACGAAATTTGCGTTTATAGATAGCGTCCTTCGTCACATTCAAGACTGACATCAGCTCCGCCGAGGTTAGCCGCAATTTGATCAAGCAACAAAAACGAATGGCATCCTCCGTCAAATCCGGATAAGCGACACGTAAACGACTTATAAAATCATCATAAAGAGTATTTACGATCTCGATCAAGTTTCTCCAATCTGAATCCGGCAATATCGTTTCCGATTTAGAAAGTATCTTCAGCTTCTTGAACGTATCCAACTGTTCCAGCAAACACTTCGCCAAACGCTCCTTTTCCTTGATCAAGGATTCCACGTCACGATGCGCTTTCCACTGAGCCGCATGCTGGTATTCCTTCAAACATTTCTCCTTCGCTTCCAATTGCTCCTTGATGTGCGACATCTCACGACTATAACGTTGTATCAAGATTTCATTTTTATCCACAAGACTCGCTATTTCTCTCAGTTCTTTCTCCTTTTTTGTCTTATAAAGGTGATAACGCAAAAAAGATAACAGAAGCAGGGTAAAAGCGACGATGATTAAAATGATCAGATAATAAATATCTACATAGAAATGCTCCGGCTCCTTTAGAACCGAGCTTATGGCAGTAGATGTGTGCAGCGCAAACTTCATATAAATAGTATTTATTATCTTAGAATTCCCTCTCTCCAAATCGCTTCCAAAAAGCCTGTCCCATATCCGATCAATTGGACAAAAGCCGCTATGATAGATAACAACGCAACGATTCCGTTCTTATTTCTCACTAAAGCGTCAAAAAAGATCAGCGAAATATAAAATAACAATAGCCCCCATACCTTTGGAACGAAAAAAGCGGAAATACATACTCCCAGCAGACCTACCACAAATAAGGCCGGCAGGCAATGTACCCATTTCAATGATTCCGGGTACTTCTGGTACAAGATAATCCTAGCGTACCCCGAATGCCATACTTGCCGGAAAAACTGGACGAAATTTGTTCTTCGCTTATGATAGACCCAAGCGCCCGGAAAATAACGGCATTTATAGCCTGCCGCAAAAATCCGGATACTAAAATCTATATCCTCTCCATAACGCATATCAGAGAAACCACCCAAGGCTTCATACACCTCTTTCCGCATTCCCATATTAAAACTCCGGGGATAGAATGCATCTAAATGCCTCCGGCTTCCTCGGATCCCTCCTGTCGTAAAGAAAGAAGTCATCGAGTAATTGACCGCTTTCTGTATAGCGGAAAAAGAAGAATGCGCCCTGTCGGCACCACCAAAGGCATCCACCTTATAACGCATCAAGGACTCGTGTACTTGTTCCAAATAGCTGGCCGGAACGATACAATCCGAATCCAAGACAATCACGATCTCTCCTTCCGCATAACGTACCCCTTGATTGCGAGCCAAGCCTGGACCTGAATTCTCTATATAGAAATAGCGAATCCTCAAGCGGTCATTATAGGCATTGACTACGGACTCACAAGGTATAGAAGAACCGTCGTCCACTACGATAACCTCAAAATGTACATATGTCTGCCGGGTAAGACTGTTTAATAAATCGTCTATCTCCTCCGGACGATTGTAGACAGGAATAATAATTGAAAATACTTCCATTAAGCTAGATTTAATCTGCCGACAAAAGTAAAGAGTTAAAAAGCGTGTGTCAAAAAAGGGCACTGGACAAATAGAGGACATAGCTGGACATCGAATACCCCCTATTTTTTACCCCATAATAGAAAAACTGGACAAAAGACATAAGATACGTTCAGTTCATTCATGCAGAATAATCTATTTATCAATAGCTTACAAAATACAATACTATCCGCTACTATTTGGACAAAGACTGGACGCACACAATATTATTTCATTCGCACATCTGCCCCCCACATTAATTTTTCCCGAAGCGTCTGATAAAAAGTATGGTTATAGCGTTTGATGACTTTCGTCGTATAATCGGCCTTGCTCATCTTTAATTCGATACCTGCCGGGAATATTTCCGAACGTCCATCCAAAGAGATCAGAAAATATTTATTCCGGCTCTCTACCCGAAGCGTTATTATATCTGAATCCGGAATCACCAACGGACGCACGTTCAAGGAATGCGGAGCGACCGGACTCAAGACAATGCTATTACTTTGTGGGACGATAATCGGCCCATTTACGCTCATCGAATAGGCTGTGGAACCGGTAGGTGTAGCCACTACCAAACCATCCGCCTGATAAGAAGTCAGATATTCCCCATTCAAGAATGTATGAATCGTAATCATCGAGGAACTATCACGCTTCAGCACGGCGATCTCGTTCAAGGCGTAATTATATCCGCGAAACGCACGGTCTTCCGTATATAAACGCAAGAGGGTTCGTTCCTCTACCTTATAGTAATTCTTAAAAATCTCATCCAGCGTATCCTCAACCTCATTACTGCTGACATCCGCAAGGAAACCCAGCCGTCCGGTATTAATGCCTAAAATAGGGATATCCTGTTTATTTACCCGGGCCGCCGTACGAAGGAACGTACCATCTCCTCCCACGCTAAGGGCTATATCCAGATCAAACTCATCACCCACTAATAGCCCGCTCACCACTGGCTCAAAACCAAAAGCATCGGTAAGGAATGTATAAAAAGGGCTGTCCACATAAATATCAGCCTCTTGTTCACGAAGCTTCTCAAACAAGCGTTTAATCAGATTCTGTCTCTCGATCTGATATTCACTTCCAAATATTCCAACTTTCATTCTACGCTCCTTACTTTACATATTCATATAATGTAATAACTCATTCATCCGCTGCCGCAACATATCATCCACCATCCCCTTCTCCATAAAATGATAAAGCACCGTATAATTGAAACGCTCGAAACTACGGATCACGGGAGAGGCATCTTCCAAATCGATCTTAAGGGTTATAAGCAGACGGCCCGTATCTTTATCTTGATGGGATAGCAAATTAAGGACATGGGCATTATTCGCCTCTACCAAACGGGCGATATCCGTTAATGAATAATCCTGTGGCATCATTTCCAATACGATCACGCTTCCAGCCGCCTCCGCATTACATAGCTCGGATAAAGCATCCACCAAACGATCCCGGGTAATCGCCCCCAAATAAGTTCCGTCCACGGAAACCACAGGCAACAGGCTCAATCCATATCGGGTTATCATTGCCAACGCTTCATGTAAATGTCTATTTTCCGAAATCGCCGGAGCGAATAAAACCGGCTCACCGATCGTAGCCGAAGGATCCGGCAGCGCCAATAAGTCTTTTTCCGACACTAAACACTGGTATGCGCTATCACTCAATAACGGAAGATGCTTGAGTTTAAAATCCTCCATTAATGCCAACGCATATTCCGCTGTGTCAAAACTTTTTAACACCGGAATTTCCTTTGTTATGAAATCTTTCACCAACATTATTCTGTTAATTCCCTAAATCCTGCTAAATTTGCCGATACTTTTGTGCAAATGTAATGAAAGAAAAAAGATATACGATATACAATGACAAATTTAAGTGTAAACATTAACAAGGTTGCTACTATTCGTAATGCGAGAGGTGGCAATATGCCAAACGTGCTGAAAGTGGCGCAAGACTGTGAATTATTCGGGGCACAAGGAATTACGGTTCATCCCCGTCCGGATGAACGACACATACGCTATAGCGATGTTTATGGACTAAAACCTCTTATCCGGACAGAATTTAACATAGAAGGCTATCCTTGTGATAAATTCATCGACTTGGTATTGAAGGTAAAACCGACCCAAGTCACACTGGTTCCGGACGCTCCGGATGCCATCACGTCGAACTCAGGTTGGAACGTAAAGGACAATTTCGATTACTTAAGCGAATTGGTAGACACCTTTACCTCACAAGGAATCCGTACATCCATCTTCGTCGGAACAGACTTGGCGAATATCGAGCTAGCGGCGAAAACAGGTACGGACCGTATTGAATTATATACGGAACCTTATGCGACCTATTATCCGGAAGATCGTGACAAAGCGATCGCTCCTTTTGTCGAGGCCGCGCAATTAGCTAAAAACTTAGGATTAGGCGTAAATGCCGGACACGATTTGAACTTAGAAAATCTGGCTTTCTTCAACAAGAATATCCCTTGGCTGGAGGAGGTTTCTATCGGCCATGCCTTGATTTGTGATGCGCTCTACCATGGTTTGCAAGAGACGATCGCTTTATACAAGGCATGCT
>OHOM01000643.1_pt1 | contig 12479 bp, 9 predicted proteins | sample 1569901 | NCBI WGS metagenome assembly OHOM01 (sample SAMEA3879526, study PRJEB24766) | human gut metagenome | biome: human-associated habitat; feature: feces | place: USA | collected 1985/1987
CCAACGGAAGCCGATGCAAAGATCCGGTGCTTCCCCATGCAGCGCACGGCTGTCTCCCTTGTGGAGACGGTCCGCGCCGCCATTATTTTTGGAGGTCAAGAATGGCTCAGACGAAAGAAAAAGAAAACACGGTTCCGGCTGCCCGCGCAAAGCAGAACGCAGCCGCAGCCCCGGCAGCGGCCGGGGAAAAGCGCCCCCGCACCACCCGGCGGCCCTACTACAACCGCCGCCCCCGCCGCCCGCAGCAGCCCAGAGAGGCCGCTGTGCCCATCCACATCTACCCGCTGGGCGGTCTGGGCGAAGTGGGCAAGAACATGACCGTGTATGAGTGCAACGGGGACATGATCATCGTAGACTGCGGTCTGGTGTTCCCGGACAGCGAGATGTACGGCGTGGACATGGTGATTCCGGACTTTACCTTTGTGGTGCAGAACAAGGATAAGATCAAGGGTCTGCTCATCACCCATGGCCACGAGGACCACATCGGCAGCATCCCCTATCTGCTGCAGAAGCTCGATCTGCCCATCTACGGCACCCGCCTGACCTGCGGCCTCATCCGCAATAAGCTGGAAGAGTTCGGCCTTGCAGGCAAGACTAAGTTCGTGGAGATCACTCCCCGCCAGAAGCTCAAGCTGGGCTGCTTCACCGTGGAGCCCATCCATGTGAACCACTCCATCCCGGACGCGGTGGCTTTCGCCATCGACAGCCCGGCCGGCACCATCATCCAGACCGGCGACTTCAAGATCGACTACACCCCGCTGGCCTGCGGCCCCACCGACCTTGCCACCCTGTCTGAGTACGGCCAGAAGGGGGTGCTGGCTCTGCTGAGCGACTCCACCAACGCGGAGCGTCCCGGCTTCACCGCCACCGAGCAGAAGGTGGCCGCCAGCGTCCGCAATCTCTTTGCCCGGGCGCAGAACAAGCGCATCATTATTGCGACCTTCGCGTCCAACATCTACCGCGTCCAGCAGATCATCGACCTCGCCGTGGAGGATGGCCGCAAGGTGGCCTTCAGCGGCCGCAGCATGGTCAACAATACCGCCATGGCTCAGGAGCTGGGCTATATGCACATCCCGGAAGGCACCCTCATCAGCATCGATGAAATAAACCAGTATCCGCCGGAACAGGTGGTGCTGGTGACCACCGGCAGTCAGGGCGAGCCTCTGAGCGCCCTGAGCCGGATGGCTTCCTGCAGCCACCGTCAGGTGCGCGTCGGCCCCGGCGACTTCATCATCATCTCGGCCAAGCCCATCCCCGGCAACGAGAAGAGCGTGACCAAGATCGTCAACGGTCTGCTCCTGCTGGGCGCAGAGGTCATCTATGAGGGGATGTACGACGTCCACGTCTCCGGCCACGCCTGTCAGGAAGAGCAGAAGCTGATGCTCACCCTGACCAGACCCAAGTATTTCCTGCCCGTCCACGGCGAGTATAAGCAGCTGAAAAAGCACGCCATCACGGCGGCAAGCCTCGGCATCCCCACCAGCAACATCCTCATTGCCGAGAACGGCTCCAACATCATCCTCAGCCAGGACGAGATGAAGCTGGGCGAGCCGGTGACGGCGGGCGCTGTCATGGTGGACGGCCTCGGCGTGGGCGATGTGGGCAACGTCGTCCTGCGGGACCGCAAGCATCTGTCTGAGGACGGCCTCGTCATCATCGTGGCCACCGTGGACAGCAAGACCGGCAAAGTTCTGGCCGGCCCCGACCTCGTGAGCCGCGGCTTCGTCTATGTGCGGGAGAACGAGAGCCTGATGGACGGCGCCCAGAGCATTGTGGAGACGGCTCTTGACCGCTGCGTGGACGAGCACGTCCGCGACTGGAACAGCGTCAAGACCCGGGTGCGCGAGGCCCTGAGCAGCTATATCTACCGCCGCACCAAGCGCAGCCCCATGATCCTCCCCATCCTGATGGAGGTCTGAGTCTGCCCGCAGGAGGCATAACACTTCATGAAACAAAAACCAAGATGGACTCTTGAAATGCTGACCGCTGCGCTGGCGGTGCTCTGCGCCCTGCTGGTGCTGGTGCTTCTGGTGCAGCGCCCGGCCATCTGGCCTGTGCTGGTGGTGCTGGCGGTGCTGTGGTTCGCCCTGTTCGGAGTGTTCCGCTACCGGGTGCGCAGCTGGGTGGCCCGCTGGGTCTGCGGCGGCAGCTTCGAAAAATCGAAGACGCAGTTCAGCCTCGAGCCGCTGAGCCAGCCCGCCGCCCTCCTTTCGGGGGAGACGGTGCTGTGGTACAACACCGAGTTCCGCACCCGTCTGATGAAGGGCGAAGCCCTTCTGGTCCCCCGGGTGCAGAAAGTGCTGCCCGGCCTCGACCTGCAGGAGGCACGCAAGGTCAGCGGCCAGCTGCTCAATCTGGCCGACGGCGTGTGGAGCGCTCACAGCTCCACCGTCCCCGGCGAGGCCGAGAGCATGACCCTTCTTGTCCTGAATGAGGAAACGGCCCTCCGCAAAGTGGAGGCCGAATATAAGGCCAGCCGCCCGGGCTATCTGGTCTTCCTCGTGGACGGCTACGACGACGTGTTCAGCGATATGCTGGACAGCGAGCGCGCCCGCCTGCTGGAAGGCATCAACCGGGTGCTGGAAGATATGATAGGCCGCGGCACGGGCTTTCTGCGCCGGGTGGCCAGCGGCCGCTACATCGCTGTGGTGGAAGAGCGCCAGCTGGAGCAGTTCGCCAAGCGCGGCTACGACGTGCTGGACAAGATCCGCGCCCTCGACCCCAGCGTGAACCTCTCCATCTCCATCGGCGTCGGACGAGGGGCCAAGACCCTGCGGGAGGCTCAGGACATGGCCGTTCAGGCGCTGGATATGGCGCAGGGACGCGGCGGCGATCAGGCCGCCGAGATGACCCCGGACGGCTTTACCTTCTACGGCGGCGTCAGCCACGGCGTGGAAAAGCGCAGCAAGGTGCGCAGCCGCATCGTGGCCGACCAGCTGGTCAAGCTCATCAAAGAGGCGGACCATGTGGTCATCATGGGTCATCGGATGAGCGACCTGGACGCCATCGGCTCTGCCGAGGGCGTGCTACGCATCTGCAAGATCTGCGATGTGCCGGCAGTCATCGCCGTGCGCCGTGACGCCACTTTGGCGGGCAGCCTCATCAACGCCCTCATCGCGGCAGGGCAGGAGGACGACTTCATCGACCCCAAGGGCGCTCTGCCCATCATTTCCCAGAGAACGCTCTGTATCGTCGTGGATACATACCAGCTGGGTCTGGTGGAGAGCCGCGAGATACTGGAAAAATGCGGCAAGGTGGCCGTCATCGACCACCACCGCAAGGGCGTCGGCTTCATCGAGAAGGCCGACCTCGTCTGCCACGAGCCCTATGCATCCTCGGCCAGTGAGCTGGTCACGGAGTTCTTGCAGTATGTGGGCGACCGGGACGACAAGCCCAACCGCATCGAGGCCGAGGGACTGCTCTCCGGCATCATGCTGGACACCCGTGACTTCACCCTCCACACCGGCGTGCGCACCTTCGAGGCCGCTGCGGCCCTCCGCCGCTACGGCGCGGAGACGGAGCACGTGCGTCAGCTCTTTGACGTGAGCATGGTGGAGTACACCACCAAGGCCACGCTGGTATCGGAAGCCCAGATGTACCGGGGCTGCGCCATCACCGTCAGCGGCGAGGTGGCCCCCGAGGCCCGGGTGGCCATCGCTCAGGCGGCCAACGACCTGCTGACCATCCAGAACGTGGAGGCCAGCTTCGTGGCCGTGCAGGTGGGCGGCGGCGTCAACATCTCGGCCCGCAGCCTCGGCGCGGTGAATGTGCAGGTCATCATGGAGTCTCTGGGCGGCGGCGGTCATCAGACCATGGCAGCGGCCCAGCTCAAGCATATCACCCCGGAGGCGGTCCGCAGCCGCATCCAGACGGCCATCGACCAGTACCGGGAGGCCCAGAAAAAGAGCGGCCTCGAGTCGGAATCCGAACAGAAGAAAAAGGATAAACAGTAATGAAACAGTACGATTATCTTATCGTTGGCGCCGGCCTGTACGGCGCGGTATTTGCCCATGAGGCCAAGAAGGCCGGCAAGCGCTGCCTCGTCATCGACAAGCGCGCTCATATCGCAGGCAACATCTACACCGAAGAGGTGGAGGGCATCAACGTCCACCGCTACGGCGCCCACATCTTCCACACCAACAACAAGGCTGTGTGGCAGTACGTCAACCAGTTCGCGGAGTTCAACCGCTACACCAACAGCCCTGTCGCCAACTATCACGGCGAGATCTACAACCTGCCCTTCAATATGAACACCTTCAACAGGATGTGGGGCGTCGTGACCCCCGCCGAGGCGAAGGCGAAGATCGAGCAGCAGCGCGCCGAGGCCGGCATCACGGAGCCGAAGAACCTCGAGGAGCAGGCCATCAGCCTGGTCGGCACCGACATCTACGAAAAGCTCATCAAGGGCTACACCGGCAAGCAGTGGGGCCGCCCCTGCACCGAGCTGCCCGCGTTCATCATCAAGCGCCTGCCCGTCCGTTTTACCTACGACGACAACTACTTCAACGCCCTGTATCAGGGCATCCCCAACGGCGGCTACACCGCCATGGTGGAAAAGATGCTGGACGGCACCGAGGTGCGGCTGAATGTGGACTATCTGGCCGACCGCGAAAATCTGAACGCTCTGGCCGAGAAGGTGGTCTACACCGGCCCGGTGGATGCCTACTTTGGCTACAAGCTGGGTGCTCTGCAGTACCGCAGCGTCCGCTTCGAGACCGAGACGCTGGACACCGACAACTATCAGGGCAACGCCGTCGTCAACTACACCGACGCCGAGACGCCCTACACCCGCATCATCGAGCACAAGCACTTCGAGTTCGGCACCCAGCCCAAGACCGTCATCAGCCGCGAGTACAGCGCCGAGTGGAAGCCCGGCGATGAGCCCTACTACCCGGTGAACGACGAGAAGAACGGCGCGCTCTACGCCGAGTACAGGAAGCTGGCCGACGCCGAGCCGGGGGTCATCTTCGGCGGACGTCTGGGCGAGTATAAGTACTACGATATGGATAAGGTCATCGAGGCGGCGCTGGACGTCGTGGGCAGGGAGCTGGCGTAAGCGTTGACGGAACAGCCCGATTGCTGTATACTAACCATAGAAATCCACCGGTTTCCCGGTGAGAAGTGAGGGATACTATCATGAAAGTGATTCTGAAGCAGGACGTCAAGGGCATCGGCAGGAAGGACGAGATCCACGAGGTCTCCGACGGCTACGCCCGCAACTTTCTGTTCCCGCGCAAGCTGGCCGCTGTGGCCGACGCCAGCGCGGTGAATATCGCCCGGGGCAAGGAGGCCGCTGCCGACTTCCACGAGGCTGAGAACGTGGCCGCCGCTCAGGCTGTGGCCGCGAAGCTCGAGGGCAAGACCGTGGTCATCAAGGCCAAGGGCGGTGCCTCCGGCCGTCTGCACGGCAAGGTCACCGGCAAGGAAGTCGCTGAGGCTCTGGCCCAGCTGGCCGGCTCTCCCATCGACAAGAAGAAGATCGAGCTGGAGACCAAGGACATCAAGGACGCGGGCGTCTTCAACGGCAAAGTCCGCCTCCATGTCGGTGTCGTGGCTTCCTTCAAGGTCCAGGTAGAAGTGGAGCAGGCCTGATTCGACCGCTATCTGCGCCCCCTCTCGGCAGGGGGCGCTTTTTGGCTTTACGGCATTTATATAAATAAAGCAGAAGGATAACGACCATGCCGAACGAACGACATTATAACGAACTCAACCTCGAGAGCGTGGGCATCAACCTGCCCTACAATATGCAGGCAGAGCAGAGCGTGCTGGGCGCGGTGCTGCTGAAACCCGAGACCCTGACCGACCTCGTCGAGATCATCCGGCCCGAGATGTTCTACACCCGGCAGAACGCTCAGATCTACTCCGAGATGCTCCGCCTCTTTACCAGCGACCAGACCATCGACTTCGTCACCCTGCTGGACGCCGTCATCTCGGACGGCGTGTTCCCCAGCGCCGACGAGGCGAAAGTCTACCTGACCGGCCTCGCCGAGACGGTCCCCAGCATCTCCAACGTCAAGGCGTATGCGCAGATCGTGCAGGAAAAGTATCTGGTGCGCCAGCTGATGGGTGTCGCAAAGGACATTTTGCAGGACGCGGGCGACGAGCCCGACGCCGACCTGCTGCTGGAAAACGCCGAGCAGCGCATCTATGAGATCCGCTCCGGCCGCGATTCCAGCGCCCTGACGCCCCTTTCTTCCAGCATGGTGGAGACGCTGACAAATCTGCAAAAGATCAGCGGCCCCGATGCCGACAAGTATAAGGGCATCCCCACCGGCTTCCGGCTGCTGGACACCGTCCTCACCGGCCTTGGCCGCGGCGACCTCATCATCCTCGCTGCCCGCCCCGGTATGGGCAAGACCAGTTTCGCGCTGAACATCGCTACCCGCGTGGCCATGCAGCAGAAGGTGCCGGTGGCCATCTTCAGCCTCGAAATGACCAAGGAGCAGCTGACCAACCGCATCCTCTCCGCTGAAGCGGGCATCGACAGCCAGGCGTTCCGCACCGGTGCGCTCCGGGCCGAGGACTGGGAGTATCTGGCCCTCGCCACCGAAAAACTGCACGACGCGCCCATCTATATGGACGACACCTCGGGCATCACCATCACCGAGATGAAGGCGAAGATCCGCCGGGTGAATCAGGACCCCACCCGCCCGAATGTGGGTCTCATCGTCATCGACTATTTACAGCTGATGACCAGCGGCCAGCGCAGCGAGAACCGCGTGCAGGAGATCAGCTCCATCACCCGAAACCTCAAGATCATGGCCAAAGAGATGAACGTGCCGATCATCGCTCTGAGCCAGCTGTCCCGTGCGGTGGAAAAGCAGGGCAACAACTCCAGCCACCGCCCCCAGCTGTCGGACCTGCGCGACTCCGGCTCCATCGAGCAGGACGCCGACTGCGTCCTCTTCCTCTACCGCGACTCCTACTACGCCAGCCAGAACCCCGACGGCGCGGAGGTGGACGCCGACACCGCCGAGTGCATCGTGGCAAAGAACCGTCACGGCGAGACCAGCACGGTGCCGCTGGGCTGGGATGGCGCCCACACCCGCTTTATGGATGTGGACTTCAAACGCTGATGAACTACGAAGAGATCTTACAGACGGTGCGCGGCTTCTGCGCCCGGGAAAAGCTGCTGGACGGCAAAAAGCATCTCGCGCTGGCTGTTTCGGGCGGGGCCGACAGCATGGCCCTGCTCTGCCTCATCCGCCCGCTGGCCGAGGAAAGGGGCATCGCCCTCACGGTCTGCCACGTCAACCACGGCCTGCGGGGGGAGACGGCGGACCGGGACGAAGCCTTCGTCCGGGAGGTCTGCGCCCGGCTGGGCCTGCCGCTGCGGGTGTTCCACGCCGCTGAGCTGGAAGCCGAAGCAGGAAAGCCCCGGGCAGGGGAGGACTGGGCGCGCCGCCTGCGGTATGCCTGCTTTGAGCGGGTGCTGGCCGACGGGATAGATGCCGTCGCAACTGCCCATACTGGGAGTGACCAGGCTGAGACGCTGCTGTTCCGGCTGGCCAGAGGCACCGGCCTCCACGGCGCGGCGGGCATCCGGCCCAGCCGCCCGGGCTATCTGCGGCCTCTGCTCTGCCTGACGAGGGCCGACACCGAGGCCGTCTGCCGCGCCTGCGGCGAAGGCTGGGTCACCGACGAGACCAACGACGCCGACGACTACGCCCGCAACCGTCTGCGCCACGGCGCACTGCCCGCCCTCTGCGGGGTCAACAGCGCCGCTGAGCGCAATCTGGCCCGCTTCTGTGAGAAAGCCGCCAAGGCGGACGAATACTTCGCCCGGCAGGCGGATGCGCTGCTGGCTTCGGCCCGGGCAGCGGACGCAAAAAGCCTGCCCGGCGGGGCGGGATACGCCCTGCGCAGCGGCCAGCCCGTGTGGCTGTCAGAGCCTTTGCGGCAGGCCGACCCGCTCATCCTCGACATGGCCCTTCACAGCCTTGTGGAGCCGGTGCGGGACGCGGAGGAAAAATATATCCGCCTGCTGGCCGACCTTGTGGAAAAGGGCAGCGGCGCGGTGCAGCTCACCGACGCCGTCCGCTTCTGCGCCCGGGACGGCGTGCTCTGGCGGGAGGAAGCCGATAAAAACACCCGCCGGCAGGGCGAAAAAGCGGACGGTCCGAAATTTGAAGTATCCCTGCCGGAGGGCGGCGATTATCCGCTGCCCGGCGGCAGAACGCTGCATATCCGGGTGGTTTCGGCCTGTTTTGAAGAAAAAACACAGGGTGTTCATAAAAAAGACTTAAAAAATCAGGCAGATTATGCTAAAATAAACTCGATATGTCCTGTTCTGCGGCTGCGCTGCCGTCAGCCCGGCGACCGCTTCCGTCCGGCCGGGCGGGGGGTAGACCGGGAGCTGCGCAAATGGATGAACGAGGCGGGCATCCCGCCCCGGGAACGGGACACGCTGCCGCTGCTGGCGGCAGGCAGACAGGTGCTGTGGGTCTGCGGAGAGGGCTTTGCCGATGGGCTGGCCCCCGGGCCGGACACCGGGCAGCTGCTGCAGGTGGAACTAGAAAATTTTGGAGGAATCGAATCATGAGCATGCATGACGATATTTTGAAGGTCCTCGTTTCGGAAGAGGAGCTGAAAGCGAAAGTGGCTGAGCTGGGCGCTCAGATCAGCAAAGACTATGAGGGCAAAAACCTCGTCCTCGTCTCCATCCTCAAGGGCTCGGTGGTCTTTATGGCCGACCTGATGCGCGCCGTGAGCATCCCGTGCAGCATCGACTTCATGGTGGTGTCCAGCTACGGCGGCGGCAACACCACCAGCACCGGCCTCGTCAAGATCATCAAGGACCTGGACGGCGACCTCTCCGGCAAGGATGTGCTCATCGTGGAGGACATCCTCGACACCGGCATCACCCTGTCGAACCTCGTGCCGATGCTCAAGATGCGCAACCCGAACTCGGTGAAGATCTGCACCATCCTCGACAAGCCCAGCCGCCGCAAGGCCGACATCGCCCCGGACTACGAGGGCTTCGCAGTGCCGGACGAGTTCGTGGTGGGCTACGGCCTCGACTACGACGAGAAGTACCGCAACCTGCCCTACATCGGCGTACTCAAACCCAGCGTCTACGAAAAGTAAGAAATAAAACCAGAACTGGAGTTGATCCTTTTGCAACCTAAGAGACCTCGTATCAATCCGCTCATCCTCGCACTGGCGCTGGCCGCCGTGCTGATGGTCTGGTCGGTGATGGGCAGCGGGTCGGGCAGCACCAGCGGCTCGACCATGAGCTACTCCACCGTCGTCCATTACTTTGAGCACAATCAGGTCACGTCCTTCACGCTGGACCGCAACACCAGCGTCATCACCCTGAACCTGAAGGAAGGCGACCTGCCCCTGCCGGACGTCTCCTCCACCCAGAGCACGGTGCAGTCTACCGGCGGTCTGCTGAGCGGGATGTTCTCCTCCTCGTCGGAGTCCACCGGCGCAGTGCAGGAGGACGACGGTACCGTCACCGTCCGCTACAAGCTGCCCTATGCCTACGTTTTCATCGAGAACGTGGATAAGTATATCGAGTCCTACGACGCGGCGAACCCCGACGCGCCCATGACCTACGACTACACCTCTCTCAAGGAGACCATCCCCTGGATGGAGATCATCTTCTATCTGGGGATGCTGGGCTGCACCGGCTTTTTGCTGTTCTCGATGATGCGGGGCGGCGTCGGCGGTGGCGGCGGCATCATGAATGTCGGCAAAGCCAAGGTCAAGGACGAGCACGAGAACAAGAAGACCGCCACCTTTGCCGATGTGGCCGGTGAAGACGAAGAGAAGGAAGAGCTGAAAGAGGTCGTGGAGTTCCTCAAGAGCCCCGACAAGTTCAACTCTCTGGGCGCACGCATCCCTCACGGCGTGCTGCTCGTCGGCCCTCCGGGTACCGGCAAGACCCTGCTGGCCCGCGCCTGCGCCGGTGAGGCCGGTGTGCCGTTCTACTCCATCTCCGGCTCTGACTTCGTCGAGATGTACGTCGGCGTCGGCGCATCCCGTGTGCGCGACCTCTTCGACAAGGCAAAAAAGACCATGCCCTGCATCATCTTCATTGATGAGATCGATGCTGTGGGCCGTCAGCGCGGTGCCGGTCTCGGCGGCGGTCACGACGAGCGCGAGCAGACCCTGAACCAGCTGCTGGTCGAGATGGACGGCTTCGAGGCCAACGATGGCGTCATCGTCATGGCGGCCACCAACCGTGCCGACATCCTCGATAAGGCCCTGCTCCGCCCGGGCCGCTTCGACCGTCAGGTCTACGTCGGCCTGCCCGACGTCAAGGGCCGCGAGGAGATCCTGAAGGTCCACACCAAGAACAAGCCCCTCGCCCCGGATGTCTCCCTCAAGGTCATCGCACAGCGCACCGCAGGCTTTGCGGGCGCTGACCTCGAGAACCTCGTCAACGAGGCCGCTCTGCTGGCTGCACGCCGCAGCCGCAAGGCCATCACCATGGAGGACATCGAAGAGGCTTCCATGAAGGTCATGGCCGGCCCCGAGAAGAAGAGCCGGGTCGTCACCCCCGAAGAGAAAAAGCTCACCGCCTACCACGAGGCGGGCCACGCTGTGGCGGGCTTCTACTGCAAGCACCACCCCCGTGTGCATGAGATCACCATCATCCCCCGCGGTCAGGCCGGCGGCTACACCATGTATCTGCCCGAGAAAGACCGCAGCTACGTCACCAAGGGCGAGATGTTCGAGGACATCGTGTCCAGTCTGGGCGGCCGCGTAGCCGAGCAGCTTATCCTGGACGACATCTCCACCGGTGCGTCCAACGACCTGCAGCAGGCGACGAACATCGCCCGCCAGATGATCACCAAGTACGGCTTCTCCGAGCGCCTTGGCCCTGTGGTCTACGGCACCTCTCAGGAGGAGACCTTCCTGGGCCGCGACCTCGGTCAGGGCAAGGGCTACAGCGAGACCACCGCTGCTGAGATCGACAGCGAGATGCGGGACATCATCGACGAGGCCTACGAGACCTGCCGCCGCACCCTGACGGAGCATATCGACCAGCTCCATGCGCTGGCACAGGCCCTGATGGAGCGCGAAAAGCTGAACGAGAAGGAGTTCAACGCCGTGATGGCAGGCGAGACCCTGCCCCAGCGTGAGGACCCCGACGCAAAGCCCGCCGAGGCTCAGCCCGCTGTCCAGCCTGTGGAACAGGCCGAGACCGCAGAGGCTGCGGAGCCTGCCGAAGCTGCTGAGGCAGTGGATGCCGCCCCGCAGGAAGCCCCGGCTCCCGAAACGCCGGATGAAGGCGAAGCCAACCAGTAAACCAAGAGAAAGGGGAGAGTGTTGTGGAGGAAAATTTTGAACCGGTCGCGCGGACACGGGCCAACTATTACACCCCGGGCAGCCCGGTGCAGTTCGTCTGCGTGGAGCTGCTCAAGGGCGAAGTCAGCGGCGAACACGCGGTCTGTCTGACCTTTAAGAACATTTCCCGCGTGACCCTGACGGCACTGGAGATCCACTTCAAGTGCAAGGGCGTGGACGGCGTCATCCTCTGTGAGGACGAGTTCGAGTACCGTGACCTTACCGCAAAGCCCGGCGAGAGCTTCGGCATGGACGATGCCGTCTTTGTCACCCAGAAGGCCATCACCAGCGTGGACGTCACCCTGCGCAATGTCTACAGCGGCAGGAAGGTCGTCCACCTCGAGAGCATCAAGCGGGTGCGCCTGCCGGCCCCCCGCCGCCTGAGCGTCGAGATGCAGAAGGCCCTCGAAGCCCGGATGAACCGCACCGGCATGAAGTTCATGCCCCAGGTCTTCGAGAACGGCTGGTACTGCGCCTGCGGTGCCTTCCACCCGAAGGAAGAGGACACCGTCTACTGCTCCGAGTGCGGCAGCGACCGCATCCTTTTGCAGAACGCGCTGAATACCCTGCTGCAGCCGGAAGCCCCGGTGCGCCAGCCGGAGCCGCAGCCTGCGGCCCAGCCGGTACGCCCCGCTGCGCCTGCGGAGGAGCCCACCCGCATCGTGGGTGCAGCGCAGGAGGAAGCCACCCGTATCATCCCGCCCCGGGCGGCGGAGCCTGCGCCCGGCTATGCGCCTGTCGCTGAGATGGACGCGACCCGCGTGGTGTCCCGCGCCCCGGAGCAGGAGGCGACCCGCGTCCTGCCCCGCCAGCCGGAGCCGGTGCGCCCGGCCAAGTCCTTTGCGCCGGACGAAGAGGTGGAGAAGTACGGCACCCGTGTGATGCCTTCGGCCCACATCGCGCCGCCGTCCCGTGTACAGGCCCAGCCGCTGGATGAGGAGGACGACTACGAGGAGGAGGACGCCCGCGACAGCATCGCGGAGACGCTCATCCGCTGGGTGCCGCCCATCACCGCCATCGTGTGTGCGGGCATCGCCCTGTGCGGCTTCGTGTATTCTCAGTTCATGATGTAAAATAGGATGTACGGCGGAGGAGGCAGAGGCTTCCTCCGCCGTTTTGTTAAAGGCTCTCCCTTTGGGAGAGCTGGCGCGGAGCGCCTGAGAGGGCAAGGCTGCTCACCG
>OHOM01000644.1_pt1 | contig 12478 bp, 8 predicted proteins | sample 1569901 | NCBI WGS metagenome assembly OHOM01 (sample SAMEA3879526, study PRJEB24766) | human gut metagenome | biome: human-associated habitat; feature: feces | place: USA | collected 1985/1987
GAATTAAAAAAAGGTTCAGATTTTTCTGGAACTTATTACGAATTTACGGATATAACAGGTGAATTAATCGCAGTATGGTAAACAGAACCTTGTTCCTTTTCATAATTTTCATGATATATTCGGGGTCTGCCGCTTTCGGCAGACTTCAAGTATTAGGTTTGTTCGCTGACAATATGGTTATTCAACGAGAAGAACCGATTGTCATACAGGGAACAGCCCTTCCCCAAGAGGCCATTCGTGTAACATTTCATGAATCCATAGTATCATGCCACACAGACGCTAACGGAACATGGAAGCTCGAATTACCTGCGGCGAAAGCCGGAGGACCTTACGTTCTCACCATACAGACCGCACGTGAGGTATTATCCTTCGAGAATGTATTAGTTGGCGATATATGGCTGGCTTCCGGACAATCCAATATGGAACATCCGATGGAGGGCTGGAAATGGTTGCCCCATTCAAGCATCTATCGGTATAAAGAGGAGATATCAGATTCCGATTATCCAGATATCCGGCTATTCTCCGTACCGAAATATCCCGCTGCCGTAGAAATTGAAGATGTACCAGAAAAGAGATGGGAGATAGCCAATCCTCAAACGATCCGCACGTTTTCCTCTATCGCTTGGTTCTTCGCAAAAGAATTACACAAACGATTGAGAATACCGATAGGTATCATCAATTGCTCATGGGCGGGTACTTCTATTCTGACTTGGGAAAGCAAGGAGGTTTTGAATCAATTCAAGGATTCCTTGAATGATATAAGGCCTTCCACTATTCCAGATCGAGACAAAGTGATGAAAGCCTTTATGTCTAATCAACAAAGAAAATGCCAGATATCTATTCCCAGGGATGAACAAGTTCTAGAAATCCACGAATTACCTCATTCCGCATGGGAAACGATCGAATTGAACAATATGCGATCCTCCCTACCTAATGTCATTTGGTTAAGGAAAGAGATCGATATTCCGGAAACATACGCAAAAGAGTCATTAACCTTGTCGTTAGGAGTATTAAATAGGCAAAGTATCCTTTTTTTCAACGGCAAAGAGATCGGAGAATTCATGTATCCGGAACCGGCCATCACCCGTGTTCCAAGATCCTGCATTTGCCCAGGGAAAAACGAACTGCTCATCCGCTTGGCGCAACCTTTTGGAGCACCCTCCGTAAAAGGAGATAAAAGCTGCTTTTTCATCTCCACCAGAGATACCGCATATAAAACTGAGTTAACAGGGAAATGGGAGCTAACCATAGCAGACCATATTCCCCAGCCTCAGCCGGAGTATCAAAACAATCTAGGCGCTTTGTTCAATGGTATGATCCACCCGTGCTTGAATCACAATATAAAAGGCATCATTTGGTATCAAGGGGAAAATGATGTTTGGAAACCAGACCTATATGCGGATATGTTCAAGTCTCTGATTACAGATTGGCGCAACAAATGGAGAAAGAAAGAAATGCCATTCTTATATGTGCAAATCTCCTTGATTCCAGGTCCGGAAATGTTTGGAGACGAATCCGTTCAACAAACTTTCAGGAAGAAACAGCAAATCTCATTAGCAAATACGGGAATGGTATATTCCCTAGACATTGGAGATCAATACGATGTACATCCAAGAAACAAAAAGGTAATCGGAGAAAGACTGGCAGAACAGGCCTTCCGGACTGCATATAAATGACACGACTATTGTCACAAGGCCACGCCTATACTCACGTAGCCCCAAAGCAGTATAGCCATCGCCCATAAGCACTAGCACTTACGAACGATGGCTATACCGCTAATAAAAAAGGCTGCCGTCTCCCCTTCGGCCACTCAGTATTTATCAAATCATACGATGCATCTCGTGACCCTCTACATAGATCGCACTTTGAGGACGAGATGGACAAAGATGCTCGCAAGCACCACAACCAATACAAGTTTCCGTATTGATCACCGGGATCTTTAACGACTTTGGATCTGCCGGATCTTTCGCCACCATCTGGATCGATTTTGTCGGGCAATGGCGTTCACAATTACCACAACTCATACCGTCCGTATTGACAATACAAAGATCTCTTACCCATACGGCATGACCGATCTGTATAGCAGATTTATCTTCTCTCGTAATAGGTTTGATCGCTCCCGTCGGGCAGACCTCCGAACATTTCACACATTCCGGACGGCAATACCCTCTATCGAATGCCATCTCCGGCTGCATCAGTCTCATCAGATCCGTAGACGGACGCAGGACATGATTCTCGCAGACAGATACACAAAGCTGGCACCCCGTGCAATGTTGGGCCAGATTCCCGATACTCAAGGCTCCGGGAGGAACCAATGACGCCAAACGATTCGGCTCTTTACGTTCTTTAATCGGCGCAAAGCCTCCGTCTTTCTTCATCTCCACATAATCCTCCAGTTTTTTCTGCTGGGCATGCAAAACGGAAGACATGGCTACCAATGCCGTAGCTGACAAGGCTCGACGGCGGGAAACATCCGTAGTGTCCTTCGTTGAGGATTCTTTTACCGAAGTAGCTTTATCAGCCTTGTGTGCCCTCGTATACGAAATCGCACCTTGACGGCAATTATCCAAACAGTCCATACAAGTCACGCAACGGCTATAATCGATCGCATGATTCTTAGAATCGATACAGGAAGCCTTGCATTTACGTGCGCATAATCCGCAACCATTACATTTATCTGTATTAATGCGAGGTTTAAGTAAAGCATACTTCGACAAAAAACCGAGAACCGTACCTACCGGACAGATCGTATTACAATACGTACGTCCATTTCTCCAAGCTAAAATCGCCAATATGACAAAGCTCAGAATAGCGATTCCCATCGTAGCCAGACTACGCACCCATACGTCCACCGAATAGAATGCGTAACTATCCATACGTTCCGCGAAATAGGCCAATAAATTGTTGCCCTCTTGATAGATTGGCGCAAATAAATTAGAAGCGATACGCCCATAAGCGCTATAAGGCGAAATCAACGCTACCAAGGAACCGATACCAGCGATACAAGCCAATATAAAAATAACCAAGGTTCCATAACGCACCCACTTCAATGCGGGAGAATAGGAAAAGCGGTATTTCTTCCGTTTACTAGCAAACCACGAAATGATATCTTGCAATACCCCTAAAGGGCAGATAACGGAGCAATATACACGCCCCAATAAAAGAGTCAAGATTACCAACCCTACCACAACACCGACATTCAAAGCCAACAACGCAGGCCAAAACTGTATCTTTGCCAACCATCCGAACCAAGCGTGAATCGTACCCGTGAAATCAAGAAATAACAGGGTTATCAGCACAAAGCAAAAGGTGGCGGCGAATATTCTTATTTTTCGTAACATAATTTTCCATTTGTTTAAAGGTTAACCATTCACTTTCAACTCTTCCACGAATTTATCGATACGCTGCATCTCTTTGGGGATATCGATACCCTGCGGACAATGAGGATTACATTGCTCACACCCTGTACAATGGTTCGCTTGACGCAACTTTGGGACACTCCGGTCATAACCGACTAAGAAGGCACGACGAGCTTTCGCGTAATTTTCGTCTTGTGCGCTTTTCGGAACATTTCCTTCGTTCACACATTTATTATAATGTAAGAGAATACCCGGAATATCCAATGCATATGGACAAGGCATACAATATTTGCAATCATTGCAAGGTATTGTCGGATATTTCATCATAAGCTGAGCCGTCTCTTCCAAAAAGTCTTTCTCCTCGTCCGTTACCGGGATAAGCGGGGAATAGGTACGGATATTATCTTGCAAATGCTCCATATAAGTCATGCCGCTTAGCACCGTCAAGACCCCATCCGGAGAGCCGGCGAAACGAAAAGCCCATGAAGCCACGCTATTCTCAGGCCGTTGCTGTTTCAAACGAGCAACGATATGATCCGGAACATTCGATAAGCGACCTCCTAATAGCGGTTCCATGATAATCGCCGGAACACCTCGCTTCTCTAATTCGCCATACAGATAATCAGCGTTTACGTTACGTCCCGAGGCATGTTTCCAGTCCAGATAATTCAGCTGTATCTGAACGAAATCCCATTTCACGCCCATATCCAACACATAATCAAACACTTTTACATCCCCATGAAAAGACCAACCTAGGTTACGGATACGTCCCGCTTCCCGTTCTTTCACCAAGAAATCAAGCATTCCATTATTTATATAGCGGTCATTGAAAAGCTCGATACCATTCCCCCCACCGATAGAGTGAAGCAAATAATAATCCAGATAATCGGTTTGCAAATCACGGAACGACTGCCGATACATCGCCAACGAGTTTTCTCTCGTATAGTTCTGGAAGTTTGACAGTTTAGTGGCCAAATAATAGGAGTTCCTAGGATGGCGTGCCAATGCGATACCGGTCGCTTTCTCGGACATACCTTGTACATAAACAGGAGAAGTATCAAAGTAATTCACCCCATGTTCTATCGCATAATCCACTAAACGATTCACGGCTTCTTGATCAATCTGGTCTTTACCGTCCGATCCTTGTTTCAAGGGCCAACGCATACAACCATATCCTAAAATAGAAACCTTATCGCCATTCGTAGGATGTTGGCGATAGGTCATTTTATCGGTAGGAACCTCACCTAACGCCACAGCCGCCCCCGGCTCATTCTTGGGAGCGCAACCGTAAAGCGCCGCCGAAGAGGCGACAGCCCCACCCCCAAATACCTTCAAGAATTTACGGCGATTCATCTCTTGAGGGTTCTCATTCTTTCCACATGAACTCATAACTCGATCGGTTTTTTTATCCTAATTAGTATATCCAACATTAGTCTATCATTAACATTCCTTCTATTAATTGCACAAAAATAATAAAACAGGAAATATATAGGAGAGCAATCCCCGACTAAAAAGAATATTCGGGACTTTATCACGAAAAAAACGGATTTTTGTTGTATTTTTGCGAATTGTTATCAAGAATGATTAGACGAACAGGCACATGGAAAAAGAAGAAAATCCGATATACGAGCGCAACACGCTAGAATTTGTTACGGTAGCACTGGAATATTGTACCTTTGTTGAGACCGCCGGAAATACCGGGCTTTTCGACTTCGTAGATAAGGCGACAAAACTCCTGCCTCTATTATACTTAAAGGCCAGCCTGTTGCCCGAAGTGGAATCTGAAGAGGAAACCGAACTCGAGCTTTCCGTTTCAGAAGACATGTACGAGTCGGTTCGTTCACGGATAGCCGGTTTGCTTGGCGAACGAGATTCCTATCTGGAAACATTTCATGCGGATATGCGGTATAGCGATACTCCTATCGCAGCATTTATTTCCGAGAACTTGGCTGATGTCTATCAAGATACAGGAAATTTCGTATCTTTATTCCGTCAAGGAAACGAGGAAGTTATGCAAGAGGCTATCGCTTTGTGCCGCACGAACTTCCAAGAATACTGGGGACAGCAATTATTGAATGCCTTGAAAGCGTTGCACGCTGTGCGTTACAGTGGTGATGAGGATTTGGAAAAGAATGAAGAGGAAGAATGATACAACAATTTATACATACAATTACTAAAGAGGAAATAGCGAAACTTACCGTAGAGGAATTCAAGGGACGTATCATTACGATCCTTAGTAAAGAGGAGGCAGACAAGGCCGTAGAGTACTTGCTGCGTTTTCCGATTGTCGGTTTTGATACGGAGACCCGTCCCAGCTTTAAGAAGGGACAGCGTTACAAGATCTCATTGATGCAGATATCAACGGATGATACTTGTTTCTTGTTCCGCTTGAATCATATCGGTATACCGGAATCTCTGGAGAAATTCCTGAAAAGCAGTTCGACCTTAAAGATCGGGTTATCTTTACGGGATGATTTCGGGGCGATACGGAAGCGTTCGGATATAGAACCCGCCAATTTCCTTGATTTACAGAATTACGTAGGCCAGTTCGGCATCGAGGATGCCAGCCTGCAAAAGATATATGCGATACTTTTCCAAAAAAAAATATCAAAAGGACAACGCCTCACGAATTGGGAGGCGGATGTATTGACAGACTCACAAAAGAAATATGCGGCCCTCGATGCTTGGGCCTGCCTAAGAATATATAATTTATTGAATCAAGCATAAATGGAGTATTGTAAAGTTTTTCTCAAGCCTAAGAAAGAAGAATCGCTATTGCGTTTCCATCCATGGGTATTTTCCGGAGCGATCCAATCTGTTGAAGGCGATCCGGAAGAGGGTGACTTGGTAGAGGTATACGGAGCGAACCAGCGTTTTTTGGCGATCGGCCATTACCAAATCGGCAGTATCGCCGTACGTGTGTTATCTTTCACCCCAATCGCCATCGACGATGCTTTTTGGGTTGAACGTATCCGTATCGCTTACGAACTCAGAAAGACCTTGCGGCTGGCTGGGGTAGAAAATAATAATACGTTCCGCCTGATTCACGGTGAAGGCGATAACTTACCGGGATTGGTGATCGATATGTATGCGCATACGGCGGTTATGCAAGCACATTCGGTAGGAATGCATTATGCCCGTCATCAGATCGCGGAGGCTTTGAAAGCGGTATTGGGCGATACTTTACAAAACATCTACTATAAATCGGAAGCGACTTTACCTTATAAAGCGAATTTAGGTAGCGAAGATGGTTACTTATTCGGAGGCGAAGTGGAAGATATCGCTATAGAAAACGGACTGAAATTCTGTGTAGACTGGCAGAAAGGCCAAAAGACAGGTTTCTTCGTGGATCAACGGGAGAATCGCTCTTTATTGGAACATTACGCAAAAGATCGCTCCGTATTGAATATGTTCTGTTATACGGGCGGTTTCTCTTTCTATGCGATGAGAGGAGGCGCTAAGGTGGTTCATTCCGTAGATAGCTCGGCGAAAGCGATTTCTTTGACGAAAAAGAATGTCGAGTTGAATTTCCCGGGAGATCCCCGTCATGAGGCATATGCGGAAGACGCGTTTAAGTATTTGGAAAAAATGGGAAGTAATTATGATTTAATCATATTGGACCCTCCTGCGTTCGCTAAACATAAGAATGTACTACGTAACGCCTTACAAGGGTATCGCAAATTAAACGCGATCGCTTTCGAGAAGATCAAGCCGGGAGGAATCTTGTTTACCTTCTCCTGCTCACAGGTTGTCAGCAAGGAAAACTTCCGTTTAGCTGTATTTAGCGCCGCCGCCCAATCCGGCCGTAGCGTTCGTATCTTGCATCAATTAACCCAACCCGCAGACCATCCGGTGAATATCTACCATCCGGAAGGTGAATATCTGAAAGGTTTGGTATTGTATGTAGAATAAGATATGCTCTTTGGGTGAAAACTAATTCTTTGTTTTCACCCAAAGTCCAAGTTAATACCCCGGATTCTGTATCAAATTAGGATTCAAGGAACGGACTTTATCGGGAATTGGGAAAACGGTGGTATAGCCATTCGATTCATGGGGCAATTGAGGGCGATCCGTATAAGGGCGGGTAAACTTTCCAAAACGTACCAAATCCTGCCTCCTCCAGCCTTCCCAAGCCAATTCCAGTTGACGCTCAGCCAAAATATTTTCTAATGTCGCCTCACGAGGTAACATTCCCACACGGAAACGAACGGCATTCAACTCTTCATCCCCATTCTCTCCATTACGAACTTTCGCTTCCGATCTCATTAACAAGACATCCGCATAACGGAATAATACGATATCATTATCCGATAGCTTTCCATCTTTCGTCCCCATCTTATCGATCTCGTATTTCTTCATGCGGGCACCCGCCGTTTTCTCGGCAGGCAACCTAGACAAATCCAACCTAACCTCTAGAGGTAAATACACCAAAGGAGTCCCATTATCTAACCGAATCGTATCACCATTGAGGTCAAACATCGTATCGGCGTAATAATTCTCATAAAATCGGGTATCGACCGAGTCCGTCCCATACGCAAATACCCGAAGGGCCTCTATCGTAGCGCAAGAGCCGTTCTCTCCCCCCAATCCATATGCTTTGGCATGATTATAGTGACGGGAGCGGAAAAGATATTGCATTTGGTTCGTATATAAGTTCTTATCCATCGGAATCGTGAAAATATTCTCTCCGGACGATTCATTAAATACAGAAAAATTATCCGCATAGTTCGGAGATAAGCTATAGTTTAAGTCCGTTATTGAATCACAGTACGCCACAACCGTTTGCCAAGCGTTCAACTTCCTCTCGCCTACCCTAAAATAGATTTCCCGTCCATTCGGACGCAGACCATCCGTCCAGTCGTTATCCGTAAACACTTCTGCGTTTAAGGCCAACTTCGCCAATAAAAAATAAACAACCGGTCTCGTAATCCTTCCATAATAATCGCCGGGCGAATTACTATGCGCCGTACTCAATAACAAAAGGGATTCTTGTAATTCTTTTACAACAAAATCAAAGACCTCTTTCCGGTCACTCTGCCGCACGTCTTTCACCGGAATGGAAGAAGAAACGATAAGAGGGACACGGCCAAACATATCGACTAAATAATAATAATACATCGCACGCAAGGCACGAACCTCCGCCTCATACCGATCTAAATCGTTATAATCCGTTTTTTGCCGCAACTCGCCTAATATCTCTAAAGATTGATTGCTTAATACGATTACTTTATACAGATATTCCCAAGTAGCTTGGATAGCGTCACTATTCGTTCCCCACTTATGCAAGAAGAGACCTTGCCAGAAACCACCGTCATACCAGTCGCCGCCACGAGTCGGGAGCATGGCCTCGTCAGTCGTAAAGGTATTCAAGTCGTAGACACCCCGGTACGTTCCCTGCAATCCTTGGCTATCGCTATAACCGCCGATATAATTATATAAGGAAGCAACCGTATTCAGATAGACATTCTGAGGGGTATCGTACGCATCCTCCGGATAAAGCTGATCACGAGGGTCCTCTTTCAGATAGCCATCGCACGACGATAACATCAAACCCGCAAATATATAGGATAAAATAGAAAGCTTTCTCATACGAACACCTTTTTAAAAATTAAAACTCAACCCCATCGTATAGGAACGAACCACCGGATAAGATCGCTTATCGTCTATACCTAAGGTATTATTTACGATAGAGCTATTTATCATCGGAGTCAATCCCGAATAACCTGTAATTGTCGCCAAATTATTTACGGAAACCGAAAGCCGTACGTTTCTTACATATTTCCTTAAATTACCCAGAGGCACGTTCCAACCCAACGTCAAATAATCAAAATTGATATAATCCCCTTTCTCCAACCAATAATCCGTAGCCGTCTGATCTTGAATATTCAGGGATGGAGCTTCTCGCAACACGTTATAATCCGGGAATATATCCATATTCATATAAGTTAGCGATGTTCCATTATAAATCTTATGCCCAAAGGCTCCGTTAATCTGTACTGATAGATCGAATTGTTTATATCGGAAACTGATATTAGAGCCTAAAAGTGTTTTCGGCATGGCTTGTCCCGCAATATAACGATCCTCACCATCCTCCAAACTCACCCCGTTCCCGTTCAAGTCCTCAATCTCATACTTATAGCCACCATTCCCGTCGGAAACCAAACCTGTACATTTCGGTAAATAAAAAACCCCCAAAGGCTGTCCGACCATTTGATAAACGATATGATTATACCCTCCATGGAAACCAGCCCCATTTAAATCCGAGATGCTGGTATATTCCGGGGCGGACATATATTCCCCTTTATAGTAACCGCTCAAGGAGAGCAATTTATTCCGTTGGAAAGTTACGTTTACGTTTATATTCAATTCCATATCTTTCGTACGCAAGGGTGTGACGCCAATACCCAATTCCACGCCACTATTTCGCATCGATCCCAGATTCGCCAACATTTTATTATAAGCGAAAGGCGGAACGCTTACATCGTATAAATACAACATATCATCCGTCTTGGAATTATAATAATCTACGGCAAGAATAAAACGATTGTCGAAAAACCCGGCATCGATACCGGCATTGAACGTACGTTTCACCTCCCATTTCAAGTCCGGATTCGCATTACGGATCGTACCCAAGGTAACGGTGGGCGCACCATTTACGGAAACAACCCCATTAGGCTTCATCAATCGCAAAGAGTTGTAAGAATCGATCGCGTCTTGATTACCGGATAGGCCATATCCCGAACGAATCTTTAAATTCCTTACCCACGAGATACCTTCCATAAACTCCTCTTCGGTCAACACCCAAGCGACAGAAGCCGAAGGGAAAAAACCCCATTTATTATTGGCCCCCACTTTCGAGGAGGCATCCGCTCGGGCATTCACGGTAGCGATATACTTTCCATCATAAATATAATTCACACGTCCAAGGAAAGAAGCCAGATGAGGAGCCTCATAGTAAGAACCGGTCCCCTCCCATAAACGTACCGCACCTGCCTGTAAATTATCATAACCAAAACGATCGGTACTGAAATTCGTCGCAGTCGTATAAAAACCTCTCGTTATCATTTTCTGAGCTTCCGCCAATCCCAATACATTTAGCTGATGCAAACCAAAGTCTTTTTTATAGGCCAACATGAAATCTCCCAATAAAGATTCTGTTTTCCGCTCCCCCCGATAAGCCTGCCCATGTGCCCAAACCGAAGTAGGGAGGTATTGGGCGTTATCTACCACATTATAGGTATACGAACCGAAAGCCGTAAACATTAAATGCTTACTCAAGTTAAAAACCAGTTTTAAGTGCGTATTTATATGAGCATTCGAATCATCATCCTTCACCTCCAACCAAGCCAAAGGATTCGTGATCTGGCTAGCGTTGGTTATTTGATCCCAGCTACCCGTCTCCATATTCTTATGATTCGGAAATGTCGGGTTGAAAGTAGCGGCGGAATAGAACATCTTCTGTACATCATTTAAATAAGCATTTTTTAGCAAGGAACCAAATATGCCTAAATCAAAGACCAGAAGATCATTGAACGCATGCTGCGTAATATTCAACTTGGTCGTAAAATTACGTGAGTTCGTATTTCGGATAACCCCTTCCCTTTCCACAAATCCCAAGGAGGCACGATAACTGGAAGTCTCCGAACCACCCCCAAAAGCGATATGATGATTCTGCACCAGCCCCAACCGGGTAATCTCATCCTGAAAGTCCGTATTATTCCCTAAATCTAAAATACCGATATTACGTTCCTCCGCCAGTTTCCGGAAACCATTCGCCGATAACATATCCAAACTTTTATAAGCCGCCTCCACACCGAAACTCCCATCATAACTGATACTAAAAGCTCCCTGCCGCCCTTTCTTAGTCGTTACCTCGATAACACCGGAAGCACCACGAGAACCATATTGAGCAGTCTCAGAGGCATCTTTCAAGATCGTGAAGTTCTCGATATCCGCCGGATAGATCGAGCTAAGCAAATTAAGATCGGCAAAAACCCCATCAATAATCACCAACGGATCATTACCTCCCGTCAAGGAAGTTGTACCCCGGACCCGGACGGCAGCCAAGGCAGCGGCGCTATTTCCTCCAACCGGGATACTAACGCCGGACACCCTTCCCCTAAGAGCGTCCAAGGGTGTAGAGATCAATCCCTCATTCATCCCTCCTTCATTCACCCGATTTACGGAACCGGATAAAGTACTACGATTGCCCGTAGCATATCCGACAGTGATCAACTCATCTATCAAATTGGAGTCCGACAAGAGAGGCTTGATCGTATCCGGCAGAAGCGGCAGCTCCTGACCGTAGCCGTAAGAGAAAGACAAGGCCCCGCACAGAAACAAAAACAGGACTTTTCGGATATATATAAGAACTTTCATAAGTACGTTGGATTTAAGATTAATAACCCATGTAAATAAAACTTCCCTCGGTTAAGTTTTGTTCGCACCCAAGATACAACATTTCCTCAAGATCTTAAAAATAAAAGCGTACCAAGTTGTCAAGAAGCCTCGACAAGGCTTTAGCGATATTTAATAATGTCCCTCAAAAATATATACGGAAATATTTCTTTATTCCGTAATAGATTGTACCTTTGCCATCGTTAAAAAACATAGCGTATTATTAAGTAATAACATACTAAAACTTATTTATTATGTCAAAAGTAACAGTTGTTGGTGCCGGAAATGTAGGCGCTACTTGCGCAAATGTTCTTGCCTTCAATGAAGTGGCAGACGAAGTTGTAATGCTAGACGTAAAGGAAGGCGTATCCGAAGGTAAAGCGATGGATATGATGCAGACCGCTCAATTGCTAGGTTTCGATACTAAGGTTGTAGGTTGCACAAACGATTATGAGAAGACAGCTAACTCTGACGTTGTAGTTATCACTTCTGGTATTCCTCGTAAACCGGGTATGACTCGCGAAGAACTGATCGGTGTTAACGCTGGTATCGTTAAGAGCGTAGCTCAAAACATCTTGAAATACTCTCCGAACGCAATCTTGGTAGTTATCTCTAACCCGATGGATACAATGACTTATTTGTCATTGAAGTCTTTAGGCTTGCCGAAGAACCGTATCATCGGTATGGGTGGTGCTTTGGATAGCTCTCGTTTCAAATATTTC
>OHOM01000649.1_pt1 | contig 12397 bp, 10 predicted proteins | sample 1569901 | NCBI WGS metagenome assembly OHOM01 (sample SAMEA3879526, study PRJEB24766) | human gut metagenome | biome: human-associated habitat; feature: feces | place: USA | collected 1985/1987
GCTGGCCAACGAGCTGGGCGCTCTGCAGGAGCGCATCACCTCCACCCGCAAGGGCTCCATCACCTCGGTGCAGGCTGTCTACGTCCCCGCCGACGACCTGACCGACCCGGCCCCTGCAACGACGTTCACCCATCTGGACGCTACCACGGTTCTGAGCCGTGACATCGCCTCTCAGGGCATCTACCCCGCTGTGGACCCGCTGGACTCCACCAGCCGTATCCTCAGCCCGGAGGTCGTGGGTCAGGAGCATTATGAGATCGCCCGTGCCGTTCAGAAGGTGCTGCAGCGCTACAAGGAGCTGCAGGACATCATCGCCATCATGGGCATGGACGAGCTGAGCGAGGAGGACAAGCGCACGGTCAGCCGCGCCCGCAAGGTGCAGCGCTTCCTGAGCCAGAGCTTCCACGTTGCAGAGCAGTTCACCGGTATGCCCGGCCAGTACGTCCCGCTGAAAGAGACGCTGCGCGGCTTCCGCATGATCCTGAACGGCGAGTGCGACGACCTGCCCGAGAGCGCCTTCCTGTTCGCGGGCACCATCGACGATGTGTTCGCTAAGGCGAAGAAGGGGTAAACCATGACGACCTTTCATCTGACGGTGGTCACACCGGACGGCTGCGCCTTTGAGGGGCAGGCCGAGCGTGTGGTCTGCCGCGCCATCGACGGTGACCTTGCCATTCTGGCCAAGCACGGCGACTACTGCACCGCGCTGGGCATGGGCGAGGCCCACATCGTTGATGCCGAGGGCAGCCGCCGCCGTGCCGCCTGCATGGGCGGGATGCTCACCGTGCTGGACGGTGAGGTGCGTCTGGTAGCCACCACATGGGAGTGGGCTGAGCAGATCGACCACACCCGCGCCGAGGCCGCAAAAAAGCGCGCCGAAGAGCTCCTGGCCCGCAAAGACCTCGACCGCCGCGAGTACGAGATGGCACAGGCCCGCCTCAAGCGCGCGCTGGTGCGCACGTCCATCAAGGATTAACAGCTGAAACAAAAACCGGAGTCCCCGCAGGGACTCCGGTTTTGCTGTATCAGAAGCTTTTAGAGCATATTTGCCTTCTCAATGAGGCTGCGGATGTGGTGAGCCAGCATCTCGATGGCGGTGGTGTTCTCGCCGCCGTTGGGGACGATGATGTCAGCGTTCCGCTTGCTGGGCTCAACGAAAGCCTCGTGCATGGGTTTGACGGTGGTGAGGTACTGGTTGATGACGCTGTCGAGGGAGCGGCCGCGCTCCTTGACGTCCCGCACCAGACGGCGCAGGATGCGCTCGTCAGCGTCGGTGTCCACGAAGATCTTGTAGTCGAACATGGCGCACAGCTCCGGCTCCACGAAGGGAAGGATGCCTTCCACGATGAGGACGGGGGCCGGTTCGATGTGCTGCACCTCGTTGCTGCGGTTGTGGTCGGCGTAGTCGTACACCGGGCAGTCGATGGCGCGGCCAGCCTTCAGCTCCTGTAAGTGGTAGATGAGCAGGGCGTTGTCGAAGGCGTCCGGGTGGTCGTAGTTCAGCTTGCAGCGCTCTTCAAAGGGCAGCTCATCGTGGCGTTTGTAGTAGCTGTCGTGGGAGATGAGGCGCACCTCGTCCTCCCCGAAAAGTGCCTTGAGCCGACAGGCCAGTGTGGTCTTGCCGCTGCCGGAGCCGCCTGCGATGCCGATGATCAGATTGTTCATGTTCCAAAAACCTCCGCGTGCCGATTGTTGTAGAAAAAATCCCCAGAGTAGGGTATAATATTCTTATCCTACATAATAACACACTTCGCTCTGTTTTGACAGGGCCGAATCTCCGCTGGGAGGCATTTTGATGAAAAAAATCGTTCCTGCCCCGTACATCGACCAGACTGAGCGCTGGGTCAACGGCTGCGAGAGCATCAGCAGCGTCATGCTGCTCCAGGCCGTGGGCATCGACATCGACCCGGATACCTTCATCGCCCGCGACCTGCCCCACGCCCCTTACTGGGAGCAGGACGGAAAACTCTACGGCCCTGACCCGTGGCAGGTCTACCCCGGCGACCCCCACGACCACACCGGCTACGGCTGCTATTCGCCCTGCATCGTCAAGGCCCTGAACAGCGCTCTGGAACACGAGGGCGCAGCCGACAAGTTCGAAGTCGTGGACGAGAGCGGCAAGACGGCGGCAGAGCTTTGCTCTTATATCGACGCCGGGATGCCGGTGGTGTTCTGGGCGACGCTGGATTTCCAGCCCGTGCCGGAAAAGCGTGACCACTGGCTGCTGGCCGATGGCACCGACTTTGCATGGAAGTGCAACGAGCACTGCCTGCTGCTGGTAGGCTACGATAACGAAAACTACTGGTTCAACGACCCGTGGCATGACCACGGCGTCTGTCCGCAACCGAAACAGCTGGTGGAGGACTGCCACGCGGCCCAGGGGCTGTTCGCCGTCACCCTCCGCCCGAAAGGAGAAGCATGAAAAAAGAAGAATTTCAGCAGAACATGAAAGACAGGATGCAGCAGTTCGAGGACGGCGGCCTCCGGCTCCTGAAAAAGGGTCAGAAAGGCATCGTCCACGCGATTTTCAGCCGCTTCGGGCTGGTGCTGCTGCTCATGCTGTTGCAGGTCGGTGTACTGTGGAGCGTGTTCCGGTGGTTCGGCGGACTGCTGCCCCATTACTTCGGCGGCAGTGTGGCCATGTCGGCCTTCATGGTGGTCTACATCCTCAACAGCGAGATGGACAACAGCGCCAAAATCACATGGATGGTCACCATCGCCATCCTGCCGGTCGTGGGTGTGCCGCTGTTTTTCTACGTCAAGAGCAACATCGGCCACAACGCCCTGAAAAAGCGGGTGACCCACCTCACGGAGGAGGCCCGGGGCTTACAGCCCCAGCCGCTGGCTGCGGCCCAGGAGCTGGCCGAAGCCGACCCCGGCGCGGCCTCGCTGGCGCGGTATCTCCACGGAAAGGGCGGCGGCTTCTCGGTCTACAGGAACACGGAAGTTACCTACTTCCCCGGCGGCGAGGCCAAGTTCGAAGAGCTGCTGCGCCAACTGGAAAAGGCCGAGAAGTACATCTTCCTCGAGTACTTCATCATCGACGAGGGCCTCATGTGGGGCAAGATCCTCGAAGTGCTGGCCCGCAAGGCCGCTGAGGGCGTGGACGTCCGGGTGATGTACGACGGCACCTGTGAGTTCGCCACCCTGCCCCGGGATTACCCCAGCCGCCTCGAAAAGCTGGGCATCCAGTGCCAGGTGTTCTCGCCGGTGCAGCCCTTTGTCTCGACCCATTATAATTACCGCGACCACCGGAAAATTCTCGTCATTGACGGCAAGGTGGGTTTTACCGGCGGCGTGAACCTCGCCGACGAGTACATCAACCACATCGAGAAGTATGGCCGCTGGAAGGACGCCGCCGTCATGCTGGAAGGCGAGGCTGTCCGACCGCTGACCATCCTCTTCCTCGAGATGTGGAGCATCCTCCGGGAGCCGGAGTTCGAGAAGTTCCTCTCCGTGCCGCCCCACTCCGTCCCGGCGAAGGGGTTCGCGGCCCCTTACGGCGACTGCCCGCTGGACGGTGAGCGGGTGGGAGAGATGGTCTATATCGACCTGCTCAACCGCGCCAAGCGCTACATCCACATCATGACGCCCTACCTCATCCTCGACGGCGAGCTGGAAACGGCCCTCAAGTTCGCGGCAGAGCGGGGCGTGGACGTCCACCTCATCCTGCCCCATGTGCCGGATAAGAAGTTCGCCTATGCGCTGGCGAAGACGCACTACAAGTCTCTGCTGGACTCGGGCGTGAAGATCAGCGAGTGGCTGCCCGGCTTCGTCCACGCGAAGGTCTTTGTGGTGGACGACAGCGAGGCCGTGGTGGGTACCATAAACCTCGACTACCGCAGTCTCTACCACCACTTCGAGAATGCGGTCTGGATGAAGGATACCGCCTGCATCCCCGCCATCGAGAAGGATTTCCAGAAGACGCTGGAATTCTGCCGCGACGTCGAGCCTACCCGGGAGAGCATCTGGGAGGGCAACATGCTGCTCCATCTGGCAGGAATTTTACTGAAAGTTATTGCACCGTTACTGTAAACCAAAGGGGAATGCCGTTGGGCATTCCCCTTTGGTTTACAAATAATCCTTATCCATCGAGAAGCCCCGGCCGCTGACCTCGGTGACATGGCTCACGATGAGGAAGCAGGTGGGGTCGATGCTGTGGGCCAGCTTTTCCAGCCGGGGCAGTTCCCGGTTGGACACGATGCTCAGCAGCACGGCGCTGGACTCGTGGGTGTAGCCGCCCTCGCCGTGGAGGATGGTCACGCCCCGGTCCAGCTGCTCGAGGATGGCGGCACAGATGGCGTCGGACTGGCTGCTGATGATCTTTACCTCGGTGCGGCTGGCACCCATCATCAGCATCTTATCCATGACGATGGTGTGGATGAGCACCATCACAATGCCGTACAGCACCTGCGGCATCGGGCTGAACACAGCCTGCATCAGCAGGACCATGATGTCGAAAGCCAGCATGGTGGCCGACACCGGCAGCTTGAACCATTTGTTGAGCACCAGCGGCGGGATGTCGAGGCCGCCGGTGGATGCACCGGAGCGGATGACGATGCCCAGCGCCACGCCGATGCCGAGGCCCGCGAAGACGGTGCAGAGGAAGATGTCCTCCGTCAGCACCCGGCCATTCGCCATCCCCTCGAACAGGGCGAGGAAGGCGGGACTGAGAACACTGCTGGCCAGCGTATTGAGGGCGAAGGCCCGGCCCAGGACCACCCAGCCCCAGACCAGCATGGCGAGGTTGATGAAGAGCAGCAGCCCCGAGACGGACAGGCCCGTCAATCGCCCGATGGCCAGTGCGATGCCGGTCGCGCCGCCGGTGATGAGGCCCGAAGGCTCGAGGAAGAGGGCCACCGCCAGCGAGTAGAGCGCATTGCCGAAGAGGATGGAGGCCCAGTTCCGGGCCAGCTGTTTCCAGTGCGTATTCTGAATCATATCATTTGCCTCCCGTATCATTCCTTCTATCATACCGGAAACCGGCAAAAAAATCCACGCCCGGCGGCCTGCCGCAGCGTGGATTTTTGTTCATTTGACAGATGAAAGTTTGATTTTTTACTCTTCGTCCAGCAGGCGCAGGCCGGCGGTGTCGGTGACGGGCAGCGAGAAGACGATGGAGCCGGCCTTTTTGTCGGCGTTGTCCATGATGGCTTTCATGATGGCGTTCTTCTCGGAAGTGCGGCTGACGATGAGTACCAGCTCTTTTTCGTTCACGAGGTCGATGCCCATGAACTTGGCCGCGCCCTCCATGCCGGTGCCTTTGGCGTGGATGACGGTGCCACCGCCGGCTCCTGCGGCCCGGGCCGCGTCCATGATAGAGCCGGTGTAGCCCTGATTGGCGATGACGAGAAGCAGGTCGTAACGGGTATCTTTCAAGGTGCTTTCCTCCTTCAGCTCAAGGGTCTGGTGTTCGGTGAGGAACAGCAGGGCGCGCTTGCCGCCGATGCTGCTTACCGGGACGATGAATGCGATGCCGGTACCCGGCACATCAATGCGCATCTGGCGGCGCAGGGCTTTCTGGATGTGGGGCCAGCTGTCCGCTGTGATGATGGCAAAGAGCACGGCTTTTTCGGTCTTTTCCAGCCCGAGGGTGGAAAGCGTCTCCTGAACGGCAGTGCCGGCACCCACAGTGCGGAGGCTGACATCGACGCCGAAGCTCTTATACAGCTTCAGAAAGGCGTCTGTCGTGGGGCGGTCGGTGATGGTGACCAGCCAGTAAAGCGTATTCACGGCAAGCCCTCCTTACAGTTCGATGATGGCGTCGTCCGGCAGTTCGGCCAGCAGGGCGGCAGGATCCAGCAGGGGCTGGGCGCTGCGGGCCTTGCGGGTCTTGAGCTGGGCCACAAGGCCCATGAGCTGGACGGTGATGAGGGGCGTCATGGCGACCATGGCCACCACGCCGAAGGCGTCGGTGACGATGTTGCCGCCTACGGCGATGCAGGCACCCTGCGCCAGCGGCAGCAGGAAGGTGGCCGTCATGGGGCCGGAGGCCACGCCGCCGGCGTCAAAGGCGATGGCGGTGTAGAGTTTCGGCACCACAAAGGAGATGCTGATGGCGAAGAGGTAGCCCGGGATGAGGAACCACAGAATCGAGATGCCGGTGAGGACGCGCACCATCGCAAGGCCCACCGAGAGGGCGACGCCGGCCGAGAGGGCCGCGCCCATCGTCCCGGCGGAGATGGCACCGTCGGTGACTTCTTCGACCTGTTTGTTGAGGACATAGACCGCAGGTTCGGCCCGGACGATAAAGTAGCCGATGAGCATCCCGATGGGGATGAGCAGCCACCGGCTGCTCTGGCCGCCCAGGACCTGACCGAGGTAGTTGCCGGCGGGCATGAAGCCGATGTTCGCGCCGGTGAGGAAGAGCACGAGGCCGATGTAAGTATAGGCGAGGCCTACGCCGATGCGGCCCAGCGTCCGCCGGTCGATGCGGAGGGCGGCGAGCTGGAAGATGCCGAACATCACGACGATGGGCAGCAGGGAAGTGGCGATCTCGTGCAGATAGGTGGGCAGGCCCTCGCTGAACAGCTGCCACAGCTCCACCGAGTCGCCCACTTCGGGGATGACCGGCGGCACATAGCTGCTCTCGCTGGCATTGAAGACGATGCCGAGGATGAGGACGGCGAGGATGGGACCCACGGAGCAGAGGGCTACGAGGCCGAAGCTGTCGTCCGCTGCATGGCGGTCGGAACGGATGGCCGACACGCCGACGCCCAGCGCCATGATGAAGGGGACGGTCATGGGGCCGGTGGTGACGCCGCCGGAGTCGAAGGCCACAGCCAGAAACTCTTTCGGCACGAAGGCAGCCAGAAGGAAGATGGCAGCGTAAAAGATGACCAGCAGCCGGGGCAGCGGGATGCCCAGCAGCATACGCAGGAAGGCCATGACGAGGAAGATGCCCACGCCCACAGCCACCGAGAGGATGAGGGTCATGTTGGGGATGGAGGGTACCTGATTGGCAAGCACCTGTAAGTCAGGCTCTGAGATGGTGATAAGGAAGCCCAGCAGGAAACCCACGCCGATGATGAGAAAGAGGTTCTGGCTCCGGGTGAGCATGGAGCCGACCCGCTCGCCCATGGGGGTCATGCTCATCTCGGCACCCAGGGTGAAGAACATGATGCCGACGATGATCATGGCTGCGCCCAGCAGAAAGCAGAGCAGGATGCTCGGGGAGACGGGGGCGATGCTGAAACAGAGCACCAGCACGATGGCCGCGATGGGCAGGACGGCCTGAAGCGCCTCCAGCAGCTTTTCCCGGAGCTTGGGGAGGGATGATCTGATAATGATGTCCACCAGCCTTTCCCGCCCGGAAGCAGTGCCGCCGGGCGTTGGAATTGAGAAATATTTCCTTATTAAGTATACAAAAACAGACAAAAGTCCGTCAACAGAAGAGCGGCTAAGATTGGCAAAGAAACAGAAATGTTACAAAAAGAAAAGGCTGCCGCGCTTTTGCACAGCAGCCTTGAAGATCAGAATTTAGATGTCCTGCTTTGCCAGAACGTCAGAAGTCGGGGTGGAGAACACCGGAATATCGGCGTAGGGGTCGGGAGTGTTGTCGGCGGGCAGGGCCTTCATGTAGGCGTCCATGGACTCGGCCACCTTTTTGGCGATGGCCACGGCCTCCACGACGGTGCGCGCGCCCATGACGGCGTCGCCGCCGGCGAACACGCCCTCGCGGGTGGTGCTGCCGTCCTCGTTGACGGTGAGCAGGCCGCGCTGGTTGGTCTCGATGCCGGTGGTGGTCTTCACGAGGGAGTTCTCAGAACCCTGGCTCACCGAGACGATGACGCCGGTGTGGGGGTAGAAGGTCTCGCTGCCCTCTACCTGGGTGAACTTGCCGTCCTCGCCCTTTACGGTGTCGCGGCAGATGATGCCGTTCTCACGGATCTCCACCGGAGCCTTGCAGAAGCGGAAGCCCACGCCCTCGAGCTTGGCGTACCGCACTTCATGCTCGGAAGCGCTGATGCACTCCTCATCGCGGCGGGCGTAGCAGGTGACGTGGCGTGCGCCGTTGCGGATGGCAGTGCGGGCGCAGTCCATGGCGGAGTTGCCCACGCCGATGACGGCGATGTCGTCGCCCAGCTGGAAGGCCTTGGAGTTGGCCAGATAGTCGATGCCGAAGGCCACGTTGCCCAGCGTCTCGCCCTTGATGTGCATGGCGTTGGCCTTCCACAGGCCCGCGCCGATGAAGACGCTCTTATAGCCGTCCCGGAAGAGGTCGTCGATGGTGATGGTCTTGCCGATGGCGGTATTGGGGCGGACGTGGATGCCCTTCAGCTCGAGGTGGCGGTACTGGAAGTCGTCCAGCACGCTGTCGGGCAGGCGGTAGTTGGGGATGCCGTACCGCATGACGCCGCCGATCTTGTCGCGGGCGTCGAAGATGGTGACATCGTAACCCCAGCGTGCCAGCAGGACGGCGACGGTCAGGCCCGCAGGGCCGGAGCCGACGACAGCGGCCTTCATGCCGTTCCTGGGGGCGGGGCCGGAAGTCATCTTGTTGGCGTAGGTGGTGGAGATGTAGTCCTCGATGATGGAGAAGTGGACGGGGTCGTGGCTGGGCATCCGGTTGCGGATGCAGTGGCCCTCGCACTGGTTCTCGTGGTTGCACACGAGGCTGCACACAGTGGTCAGGGGGTTGTTTTCAAACAGCATCCGGCCGGCGTCGTCGAGGTGATTGTCCTTGAGCAGGCGGATGACCTCGGGGATGTTGGTGTGGATGGGGCAGCCCTGCTGGCACATCGGCTTTTTGCAGCCGAGGCAGCGGTTGGCTTCGTCCAGAACGTGAAGTGCCATGGTTCCTCCTTGTACCTGTCGAACAGGCGGCGTTGTATCCAAGTATCTTTACTATAATACACCGAAACTGCCTCGGCATACAAGTGCCGAAATGACAAAATTTGCAGAAAATTTTCTGTCATTACGTCAAAAAGATATTTTTTTGACGAAGTAGACCGCCCATGGCCTCGGGTGAAACGCGGCAGAGCGCAGCAAAATCGGCGGCAGCAAGCTGCGCCTCGGCCATCCGAGCGGAGGCACCGCCTGATCCCCGCAGACGGGCCAGCGAGTGGGAGACAGGGAGGGTGCAATTTTTTAAGAAAGGAAGAGCATCCTTCTTCCCTCCCAGCAGGTGGAGATAGGGCGGAAGGGCGGGGAGACTGTCGGCGGTGCAGCCCAGCGCGGCGTCCATGGCGAGGCGGCGCATCCGCGCCCGGGGGTAGCGGACGGTGGTGAGAGCGTCCAGCAGTTCGTCGTAGGTGGTGCTGGTACGGACGGCGGCTTCCAGACGGTGTTCCAGTCCTTCGGAGACGCCGCGGATGTCTGCAAAGGGCGCTTTGCCCCGGCAGGCAGACCGGAGAAGGGCCAGCTCACACCGCCCGGCGGCGGAAAAATCGGTGTACTGCCCGGCGGCGTAAGCCTCCTGATAAAGCGGGAAGACCGCCTCGGGAACGTAAGGCGCGACGGCGTCCGCTCCACCCTCGGCCCAGAGCTTGCGAAGTGCGCTGGCGCTGGCGAACTGCCCGTGGGCAGAGTGGAGCGTCTCACCGTGGTTCGCGCCTTGCCGGGGCAGGGGATAAGCCTCCATCTGAGGCGCAAGGCTGCGGATGGCCCGGCAGTATTCGACAGCGAGGTTGTTGTTGGGCTTGTCCAGCAGGGCGGCGACCCGCTCGTCAGATGCAAGCTGAGCCGCGGCGGCCTGCCGCGCGGCGGCAAAGCTCCGTGCGCCGCCCGCAAGCTGGGCTTTCAGGGCGGCGCGGTAGGAGCCGCTGTCAAGAAGCTCGGCGGCCTCCATCAGAAGGGCCGCGTCGGGCGTCTCGGCGCCGAACACCAGACCGTCGCACCCGGCGGCGGCAAGCAGCGCCACGCCCGCCCGGGCGAAGGCCTCTGCCCCCGCGCAGGCACAGGGAGCAGGCAGGGCGAACACAAGGTCAGCCCCGCAGGTGAGGGCGGACCGGGTGCGGACAGCTTCAGGCAGGAGGGGCAGCGCCCCCCGCTGCACCAGCGAACAGCTCATGGCGACGGCGACGCGCTCTGCACCCAGCGCTTTTGCCTGCGCCAGCTGCCATGCGTGGCCGTTGTGGAAGGGGTCGTATTCGGCGATGATACCGGCAAATTTCATGACGTGACCTCAAAAGTTTGTGAAATATCTGTCATACTGCATGGAGAACTGGGGCAGAATGACGGGATTCTGGGCAGGATGTACAAAAAAGCCCGGGGACTTCGTGGCAGGCTTTGCCGCCATTGCGGCTTGAAAACCGGCCGACCCTATTATATAATAATTCTAGGAATCTGTAAAATTCTGCCCTCTCGGGGGTGGACAAAAACATATCTGGAGGAAACAAGAAGATGAAAATTCTGGTTATCAACTGTGGTTCTTCTTCCCTGAAATATCAGCTCATCGATATGGACGGTGAGAAGGTGCTGTGCAAGGGCCTGTGCGAGCGCATCGGCATGGAGAGCAGCATGATCACCCATGAAGCTAACGGCCACAAGGCTACCACTCCCGCGATCTTCCCCACCCACACCGAGGCTTTTGCTGAGGTCGTGAAGAAGATGACCACCGGCGAGGGCAAGTGCATCGACGATGTCAGCGAGATCAGCGCCATCGGCCACCGCGTCGTCCACGGCGGTGAGAAGTTCAAGGCCAGCTGCCTGATCACCGACGAGGTCATCAACACCATCCGCGAGCTGAGCCCCCTGGCTCCTCTGCACAACCCCGCAGGCATCCTCGGCATCGAGGCAGCCCGCAAGGTCTTCGGCAACGTCCCGATGGTCGCTGTCTTCGACACCGCTTTCCACAGCACCATGCCCCCGAAGGCTTATATGTACGCCATCCCCTATGAGTACTATGAGAAGTACGGCGTCCGCCGCTACGGCTTCCACGGCACCAGCCACAAGTACGTTGCTCACAAGGCTGCTGAGTACCTCGAGGAGCCCATTGAGCGCCTGAAGCTCATCACCTGCCATCTGGGCAACGGCTCCTCCATCGCCGCTGTCGATCAGGGCAAGGTCGTTGATACCTCCATGGGCATGACCCCGCTGGCCGGCCTGATGATGGGCACCCGCTGCGGCGACCTGGACCCCTCTGTGGTCAACTACCTGAAGTACACCCTGAACATCACCGGCCACGAGCTGGACGAGATCCTGAACAAGAAGTCCGGCCTGCTGGGCATCTCCGGTGTTTCCAGCGACAAGCGTGACGTCGAGGAGGCTGCTCTCCACGGCAACAAGCGCGCTCAGCTGGCTTCTGACATGCTGAACTACCAGATCAAGAAGGTCGTCGGCAGCTACATCGCAGCGATGGGCGGCGTGGACGCCATCGTCTTCACCGGCGGCATCGGCGAGCACGACGAGATCGCCCGTGCAAAGGTCTGCCACCACATGGATTGGCTGGGCATCCGCATCGATACCGAGAAGAACGAGCATCCCGTGGGCGATGTCTGCGACATCACCGCCTGGGGCGCCAAGGTCCGCACTCTGGTCATCGCTACCGACGAGGAGCTGATGATCGCCCGCGACACCAAGGAAGTCCTCGAGAAGTAATCTCTGCATTTAAGGCATCCAAGGCCGCACCGCTCCCCCAAAGGGCGGTGTGGCCTTTTTGCTGTTTTGCACGAGCAAAGACCGTCTTATTATGCCGAATGCACAAAAAAGCGGGTGAGGGGTTGTTTTTTGGTTGACAAATCAAAAAAAGAACGGTACAATAAGGGAGTCCTCAGTCAGAGGACGTTTACTCATTCAAGCCCCTGGTAAGCTTACGATCAGCGCTATGGTCCCTAAAAACCAAAGGTATGGTTACAATCCTTCCGTGGGCAAGAACTAAACAAAGAGGAGATACTACTATGTTCGAAGACAAGACTTTAGTTTGCAAGGACTGCGGCAAGGAGTTTGTTTGGACTGCTGGTGAGCAGGAGTTCTACGCATCTCGCGGCTTTGAGAACCAGCCCCAGCGCTGCAAGCCCTGCCGTGATGCCCGCAAGAACGGCGGCGCACGCAGCAACGGCGGTGAGCGCCAGATGTTCGACGCTGTCTGCGCAGCTTGCGGCAAGGCTTGCAAGGTTCCCTTCCAGCCCCGTGAGGACCGTCCGGTCTACTGCTCTGACTGCTTCGCTCGCATGAAGCAGAACTAAGCGCTGATTCTACAATCTGAAGCTTAACGGCCCCCGCACTGCTTGCAGTGCGGGGGCTTTTGTTTTCTCTGGGGGAGGGGGAGGGACTTCGCGCTTGTGGCGCGGGGTCAGAGTGCTGTTGCAGTAAGGCTAAGTTCTCTTTTGCGTGCCAAAAGAGAACCAGAAATGGTTCTCGCGCCTGTGCGCGGGGCAGAGCGCTTTTACATTAAGGCTAATTGTTCTCTTTTGATGTCAAAAGAGAACCAGAAAACCACCAGCGATTTCGACGC
>OHOM01000655.1_pt1 | contig 12040 bp, 10 predicted proteins | sample 1569901 | NCBI WGS metagenome assembly OHOM01 (sample SAMEA3879526, study PRJEB24766) | human gut metagenome | biome: human-associated habitat; feature: feces | place: USA | collected 1985/1987
AGTTCCGGACGTCGCCCTCCTCGCGGAGGGCGTGGATAGAAATAGGCCGGTCTCGGTGCTGCCGCCTGCGTCCGTGGTCGCCCTCCTCGCGGAGGGCGTGGATAGAAATCGGCGCGTCTCCGGTTGTCCACTGATGCACTGCGGTCGCCCTCCTCGCGGAGGGCGTGGATAGAAATATGCTCTACCGCCCGAAGCCCTGCTGGTACAGCCTGTCACCCTCCCCGCGGAGGGTACAGATAGAAACCAGTTTTCACCGCGAATCGGGCATCGCCACAATTTTTCCAAAAAGGAGTTTTCCATGCATACAGTTTCCCTCACCCATCAGCTCGTCGCCATCCAGGACGACTTTGACCTCGACAAGATCATCGAAAGCGGCCAGTGCTTCCGGCCACAGAAGCTGTCCGACGGGCGCTACCGTTTTCTTTCCGGCAGCGCACTTCTTTATCTGACTCCGCTGGGCGATGGTCAATACGACGCCGCATGGTATGGCTCAGATCGGGAGTACTGGGCCGACTACTTTGATTTGGGCCGGAACTATGCCGCGCTGCGGTGCAGCTTGGCGGGACAGAGCAGCTATCTGGACAAATCGCTCGATTTCGGGCAGGGCATCCGAGTCCTGCATCAGGATCCATGGGAAATGCTCATCACCTTTCTCATCTCCCAGCGCAAGAGCATTCCGGCCATCCGCACCGCCGTGGAACACCTTGCCCGGTGCTGCGGCGAACCGCTCAGTGCCGAAGGCGATGAAGTTTTCCTCTTTCCTACCCCGCAGCAGCTCTGCGGCCTCTCTGAAGCGCAGCTGATGGGCTGTGGTCTGGGCTACCGCACCCGTTACATCCAGAACGCTGCCGCTCAGGCTTCCAGCGGCACACTCGACCTCGGTGCTCTGGCGGCGCTGCCCGACGACGCTCTCTTTTCCCGCCTCCTCGAGCTGGACGGCGTCGGCAAAAAGGTAGCAAACTGCGTCTGCCTCTTTGGCTATGGCCGTACCGCGATGGCTCCCATTGATGTCTGGATACAGCGACTCATTGATGAGGAATTCGGCGGCCGCGACCCTTTTCCTTCCTATGATCAGCAGGCTGGCATCGTACAGCAGTACTTGTTCTACTACAAACGCAGCACCAGCCGCAGCGTCGCTCACAAAAAATAAAAAAAGTTATTGACAACTCTCCATTTGGCTGGTATAATAACACACGTCGTCAGGGACGACACAGGCTATGGGGGATTAGCTCAGCTGGGAGAGCGCTTGCATGGCATGCAAGAGGTCAGCGGTTCGATCCCGCTATTCTCCACCAAAAAAGCACTGTACTTCGTTTGAAGTGCGGTGCTTTTCTTTTTGCTTTCTTGGAGGTCACACTGAAAATCAGCCAAATGCCTGATTTTGCAGGCACATGGACGGCAACTCCCAATTCTTGCTGTTTCGTTGTTTCTGAAAATGCTTGTTCGATGCCCGACTGTTTTGCAGGCGGACGTATCACTCCCCCTCAATGTAAGGAGTGAGATCGAAGTTAAACGAGATGTTGATCTGATAGCCACGATAAACGTCTACCCTGCGGATCAGCTGGTTGACAACCATCTTCTTCGCTTCAAAGTTGGCACCGTCGTACAGGTCAGCATAGGAAATCAGCTCATCATACAAGTGCCTGTCGTTATGCGATTTTTTCATCGTTCAGCATTTCTTCAAACTGTGCCATATATGCCTTGTGCTGTTTGAGAATCTTCGTGGTCTCCACTTTCACATAGGCATCATCAGGCACCTTGGGGAGATACTTCATCAGGAAATCAACATCCTGTTGGATTCGCCGGACGGCAGCTTCCAGTGCAGAATAGTTGATTCCGTAGAATAGAAATTCTGCTTGCTTTCATAATCTGCTAAAAGTACGCAAGTATGAAGGAAAAGCAAGAAATATGCAATGTACCCTCTTTTAAAAAGAGGGTACAAAGAAAGGAAATTCAAAAAACTGTAGTTTGAGTTATAAATACTGGATAAAGAATTTCTGCGCGGCCTGCACTCGTTCCTTTTCACCAGCCTCATGGGCGAAGCCCGGAAGGATCGTCAGCTCCGTATGGACGCCGTGCTCCTGGAAATTTTTCTGCAGGCTCTTCATACGGGCTACGCGGTTATCGCCATACGGGGAGTCGCCGATAAACTTGTTGTCGAGCTCGCCGACACTGATGAGGACGGGTACCTTCTTTACGGCTTCGAGGTCGACATCATAACCGAAGTAATCCTTGAAATCACGGATACCCCAGAAGTAGTCCTCGTCTGGATTCAGGAAGGTCGGACGGCCAGGTGCACCGATGGAGCAGGCCTTCAGACGATCAGGGTGAGCGAGCAGGAAGCGGTTTACGAACTGCCCGCCACCAGAGTGTCCGAACATGAAAAACTGATCTGTGTGAACGCCTGGATAGCGCTTCGCCATATCCTCGATCATATCGAGGAGAATCAGATCATAGCGGATGCCGTCGCAGGAGAGGAGCTTATAGCTGTTGAAGTCATCGCGCTGAATGAGTCCACCCGGGAACATAGGCGCAAGCACAGCCATATGATATTTGTCGGCGAGTTCCTTCGCCTGCTTGATGTACTCTTCGATTGCACAGCCGGTTCCATGGATGATGACGAGGAGAGAGTACTCATGCTCCTCTTCGTCGTAGTAGTAGTCTGGGAGATGCACCCAGTAGTGGAAACGCAGGTCGGTCGGACAGTGCCAGAGCATATTTAAGTAAGCATTGCCGAACAGGTTTTTCTGCTGCTCAAGCGTGAGATTCGTAGCCAAAGGATTCTGATTTGCCATACGGTACCTCCAGGATTACAGGAATTTACCGAAAATGAAGCTTGCGATGACGAGCATGATGGCACCACCGATTCTGGAAGAAATCTGAGCATAGGACATCAGCTCCATGCGGTGCGCAGCGCCGAGACACTGTACGTCGCCGGCACCACCGCCGTTTGCCATACAGAGTCCGGCAGTCAGCATTCCTTCTACAGGATAGAAGTGGAACAGCTTACCGACGATGAAGGTTCCGATCATCGCACCGATGACAGTCGCCATGATGATGACGATATACGCTGGGTTTGTGAAGACCTTCGCGTAGTCTGTGAGGTTCGTACCGATACCAACGGTAATCATCAGTGGGAAGGACATATACTTTACGAAGAATTGCTGCATGCCCCTTGCGCCGGCCTTCACGTTTTCCGGCAGGATATTCGTCATATTCAGAATCGCCATCAGGATGACCATGAAAGCGAAGGTATGAATACTGAAGCCGAGGTTTGCATGGTTGATGATGGAGATGTGCTTTGCGTAGAGATTAGCTACATTGAAGCATACGACACCGAGTGCGAGACCGGTTGCGTAGTCGGCTGCGGTCGGCTTCACGTCACTGGACTTCGTGCTGACATTTTCTTCACCGACCATGAGACGACCATTACCCGTCATGGATGGCTTGATCTGGCCGAGCTTGTTCAGCAGTGCAGACATGAAGACGGCGCAGAGATTGCCAATGCTGATGATTGCAAAGGCAGATGCATACCAGGAGGAGGCATCACCGCCGGTTGCAGCAGCCCACATCTTGCTCATCGGTGTGATACCGGCACCATTGCCACCGCCCATGACTGGAATTGCATAGGTGGCGATCGCCTCGATTGCGCCGACGCCAGTGATGGCACCTACGAGACCAGCGAGGCCGAGTGCACCTGCAATACCTGCAAGAATCGTCGGAATGAATCCGGCGAAGGATTTGATGAGCATCTTACGATCAACCGAGAGCACAGAGCCGGTGATCAGGACGAGAATGTAGAGATCGAGGAAACCGGTGGAGCCGTTGAAGGTATTCAGGGCTTCCATCGAGCCTTCACCGATCAGGTGGAAGGTGTTCATCGCGCCGGCTACGAGGCAGGAGAAGAGCATGCCGCCGCCGAACCAGGTCTTCCAGACCGGGATATGGTCACCGACCCAGCCGAGCAGCGTGCCGATGATCATTGCGAAGGCGAGTGCGCCGACCATGTTGGTCAGCATCCAGTCATTGGCTGCCATCACCATCATCAGTATACTGAATATAAGGTACATCCACAGAGGGAACCCAAGGATCTTCGTTTCTTTTAACTTATTCACAATAAATCCTCCCAAAAAGTGATACCGAATTTTTAAAGCACTTTTATTTGCCGGCAAATTTGATAAATGTATTGTACAAAAACGGGAGTAATTGTGCAAGATTGTGACAATGGCGATTCTTCTATGGGACGATAACCATTTGGAATGGACATAGCGCCATAAAACAGAAAAAGAAGCACTCGCTCTGTACTGCAAATTGAGTGACGAATGCTTCTCCTTTTTCTGTTATGAACCTGATTCCAAAATGTTATCGATTTTTAGCAGATGCGCTGATCATGTAGCGCCAGACGATTTCTGCAGAAGGGGATAAGTTGCGGCCCTTCTTTCGGGCGACGATGACATAACGATACAGAGTATCGCCTTTTATCGTGCCATAGACCGGGTTTTGACCAGTAGATGAATTACGAATCGTCGTGTGCGGCAACAGGGCGATGCCACAGCCGCTGCAGGCAACGAGATATCGTGTGTCAACATAATCAATGCGCTGCGGATGAATCGGTGTGATGTGATATTTTCTGAAAAAAGATTTTTCGGCATCATACAGCCCCTGACCTGGCGTCGCCAGAATATATCGGAGCGACGGATTACGGAAACGGCTGATGTCGATTTCAACCGGATGCTCGAGTGAATTATCGGAGATATCTAGGTCCTCCAGAATCGGTGATTCCTGTGGAATGACAAATACGAGCGAATCCTCCTGTACTGGCATATACTCGATGTTTTCGGAGTGTACAGGTTCAGTATAGATGGCTAAGTCGACGGATTCGCTTTCCAGCTCTTCTTCGCACTGCTGAGAGTTGCGATTCAGGTAACTGAGATGGATCTCTGGATGTGTCATCATGAAAGGTGCTGCCTGAACAGCAGCGTAGGCGCCACCACGATGCGTTGTAGCAATCAGTACAGGCTCTGCTGGAATCTGATTAAACTGTCGAAGACTATCCATCATCTCGCTTTCGAGCTGCACATAGCGCCGAGCAAAATCGAGAAAAATTTCGCCCTGTGGTGTAACGCTGATCGGGCTGTGCGTGCGGTCAAAAGGCGAAAAGCCCAACTCTTTTTCAAGCTTATTCAGCTGTTTGGTCAGTGCCGGTTGCGAGATAAACAGTCGCTTCGCCGCCTGGGTGATGTTTCTGTATTTTTCTACCTCGAGCACATAACGGAAAATACTTGTATCCATGTGGACCTCCGAAATCGATGTCTTAACGATAGTATATCAGAATCAGAGCGACAAATAATTAAAATTTCGGGTGATGCGCTGTTTCTGCAAAGCAATAAGGTCTAGCTTATCCATGCCGTTGAAAGAAAACAGCTATCGAAACTATAGATTCCAATTGCAAAAACATTGAAGAAAATACCAAAAAAAAGAGACTCCGGATACTGAAATGAACCCCAAAAGTTAGACAAAAATGGGTCTTTCCCAAATTTTGTGTAAAGTCCAGACAGCTATAAAACAAGAGCGATTTTAATATAAGGCGAAAGACGGCGAAACCAGCTGTCGCCTTAACAATAACATAACGCCGGCAAGGGGGAATGTCAAGGGCGGCAGTGGCATTCATGCCGGGCATGAGGCTGCCGGTGTCGTCGATGCGGATGGTGACGGGGTAAGTGGTGGTGCCGCCGCTGGTGGTGACTGCAGAGGAGATGCTGGTGACGACGCCCTCAAAGGTGCGGTCGCTGATGGCGTCGGCGGTGATCTCGGCCTTCTGGCCCACCTGAATGTCGAGAATGTCCAGCTCATCGACGTCCAGGGTCATCTCGAGGTAGCTCAAATCGTAGATGACGCACATGGTCTCGGTGGTGGAGGAGCTGGAGCCTACAGTGTCGCCGACCTTGACGTCTTTTGCGATGATGGTGCCGCTGGCAGCGGCAGTGATGGTCTGCTCATACTGGCAGGTGAAGTGTGCCGAGCTCATGGCGCTGACGCCGTTGATGGAGGCTGTGCCGGACATGGTGGTGTTCAGGGTGCCGGGGTTCTGCACGGCGATGACCACCGAGCGGACGGCGAGATTGCCGCTGGAAAGGCTGTCGGCACCGGAGATGGACTGGATGGTGCCGGTGGTCGTCTCAAAGGTGCCGTCGATGGCCACATCCACGCTCTGGCCGACAAAATAAGTGGCGGCGTCGGCGGCGGGGAAGTCCAGCGTCAGCAGCAGGGTGGAATCATACCGGACGACGGCCACCTCCTGCCCGGCAGAGACGACGTCGCCCGCCTTGACCTTCAGGGAAGAGACTGTGCCACGGACAGAGCTGCGGATGTACTGGGTATCCACGGCGTCGTCGTAGCTGCTCTGGGCCTGCTTAAGAGAGAGCTGGGCCTTCTCCACGCTGCTGGCCACGTCCGAGCTGTCGATGGTGTAGAGCACATCGCCCTTGCTGACCGTGTCGCCCACCTCGAAGTCGGCGGTCAGGATGCTACCCTTGACCATCGGCCTGACGGTGTAGGTGTCGGCGGCGGTGATGGTGCCGTCGGCGCTGTAGCTGTTGACGATGTTCCGCTTTTCGGGTCTCGTCTCGACATACTGGGCGCTGGCGGCAGCGGGTTTTGCACTGTTCTTCGGGACAAGCACGGCTGCGGCCACCGCTGCCGCGCAGATGGCGGCGGTGATGGGCTTCCAGTGCTTTTTGATAAAGGGCCTCACGCCCGTCGGAGCCGGCTGGGCAGAGGCCGTGTCAAGGCCGACGAGATATTCCGGATCGACCCTGTCCTGTGGTTTCTTTTTTGATAGCATGGTGATTTGCCCCTCCTAAGAGATCTCGCGGGGAGCACTTCTCCCTATCTGACAGGGAGAAGTATATATTCCAAATCTTAGGAAATGCCCGAGAAATTTATTAAGAAGGACGTAAGAGGTTTGAATTTTTTATGAAAAAGTTTCACAGGACGTAAAAGCCTCTCCCTTTGGGAGAGGTGTCACCGCAGGTGACGGAGAGGGCAAGGATGCTGAAGAAAAAGTTTAGACACAGCGATAGTATCGCTCTGACAAAAGAGCTTGCTTATCGCAGTGCGGCGGCTCTACCATCTGCAGATTGCGGATATGCACCATGACAGTGCCGTTGGAGACGTAGAAATACGGCTCGTCCCACACGGTCTCGTAGATGCCCTGCACCGGGAAGATGCGCTGGGGGCTCTGCATCAGCAGCTTGAGGATCTTGTACTCGGTCTCGGTCAGGTCGGCCTCCTGCTCGTCCACCCGGACCCGGTTGCAGTCCGGCGCGATGCGCACGCCGTCCCGGATGTCTGGGTCATCCTCTACGATCATGATGGGCTGCATAGTCTATGATTCCTTTCCTGTATTGCATAGTATCCGTATAGCAGATTTTCTGCATTGTGGACAGCTTATCACATACTTCTTGGGATTTGTGGGATAAGCTCCGAAGGAATTCTTAAGAAAGCGGCCATTTTGCCTCTTGCGGAGCGGGGCGGGGGAGAGTATCCTTATAGAAGAATACACAGGAAGTGAGGGTATCCCTATGCACAAAAAAGTTTTGGTATGTCTGCCCCTGAACGACACCCACCGCGCCGCGCTGGAGGCATCCGTGCCGGAATTTGAATTCCGTTTCAACGCGCTGGACGATGTCCACGCCGAAGATGTGCTCTGGGCCGACATCGTGCTGGGCAACGCACCGGTGTCGATGATCCGCCAGAACAAGCGCATCGAGTGGTTCCAGTCCAACTCCGCCGGCCCCGACGCCTACCTGAAGCCCGGCGTCCTGCCCGAAAACTGCATGGTGACCAACGCCACCGGTGCCTACGGTCTGGCCATCAGCGAGTGGATGCTGGCCATGTGGCTGGGCATCCAGAAGGATATGTTCCTCTACCGCGACCGCCAGAACCAGCGCCAGTGGGCTCCCATCGACCGCCCCGTGAGGGGCATCACCGGGGCGCGGGTGCTCTGCGTCGGCATGGGCGACATCGGCTCCAACTTTGCCCGCCGCGCCCATATGCTGGGCGCTGAGGTGGTGGGCGTCCGCCGCACCGTCCACCCCGACACCCCCTGCCCGGACTACTGCCTGCGTGTGGTGGCCCAGAGCCAGCTGGACGAGGAGCTGCCTGAGGCCGACCTCATCGCCCTGAGCCTGCCCGGCACCCCTGAGACCAACAAGCTGTTCAACGCCGAGCGCTTCACCCGCTGCAAGGACGGGGCCATCCTCATCAACGTGGGCCGCGGCACCACCGTGGACAGCGACGCCCTCGTGGAGGCCCTGCGCAGCGGCAAAATTTTTGGCGCGGGCCTCGACGTCACCGACCCGGAGCCTCTGCCTGCCGACCACCCGCTGTGGGGTGAGCCGGGCGCTATCATCACGCCCCACAACTCCGGCAAGTTCAGCCTGCCCAAGACGCTGGACAACATCGTGGACATCTTCATCCACAACCTCAAGCGCTACGCTGAGGGCCTGCCGCTGGACAATCAGGTCAACCGCACCACCCGCTATGCCGCTGACCAGAACGGCGGCCACCGCCTGCTGAGTACCCTGTAAAATACGATAGTGTGATAAAAAGCCCATCTGCACCGTGGTACAGATGGGCTTTTGGTTTAGAGATTCATCGTGCCAGCACCACCGAGAGGGTGACTTCCTTGGCGTCGGGCGAGAGGTCGAAGCTGCCGCCGTCCTGTGCGGTGAGGCAGATCGTGTAGACCTTCTTCGCGCTGAGACGGGCCGGGGCATCGTCGAAGTGCCAGTCGGACACCTCGTGGTAGCGGCCATCCGTGCCGAGGGCGAAGAGCTTATAGTCGGCGGCATTTCCGGTCAGGCCGTTGATGCGGAAAGAAACAGTCGTTGCGGGGTGGAGGTTGTCGAGGGTGGCGGTGTGGAGCCAGCTTGCGGGGGTGCCGGCGCCGCCTGCGGCCTGGAACTCTGCCGCCGAAAGCACCCGGCGGGAGGTCTTGTCCAGATCGACCTTCCGGTAGGGCATCTCGGGCAGGAAGACGAAGCGGTCCTGCAGGCGGAGCAGCTCTTTGTAGCCGGTGGGGCAGTAGAGCTTGTTGCCGTCACGGCCCGCGTACATACCGATGGCCATGTTGTTGTAGCCGTAGAGGGAGGCGACGTCCACGGTGAGGACGGTCTTTCCGGTGTCGAAGTCCAGCACGATGTACTGCCACATGCCGCTGTCCACGTCCTGCACGAAGCCGTAGATATAGCCGGTGGCGGTGGAGAGCTTCATCATGGAAGTGTCGCTGAGGTCGTCGCGGCACCAGACGCTCTTCATGGTCCAGCCGTCGGCGGTGCGGATGGTGTCCACCCGTTCGACGCCGGGCATGATCATGCAGTTGCCCTTGAGCAGCCAGTTGCGGTCGTAGATGTTCTCGTAGCTCTGGATGGACGAGTCACTGTCGGGCTTTGCGAGGTTGGGGCTGCCTGCGCCGAACCAGTTGCAGACGATGGTGCTGACCCGGCCATTGCCGTGGTCGTAGACGATGGCCGAATTTTCCACCGACACCGGCATATTGGCGGGCAGCTCGTCGATGACCGGGTGGCTGGCGGCGACTTCGCCGGTGTGGATGTCCACAGCCATCAGGCTGACGGTCTCGAGGTTGTCGGTAAAGAAGACCAGCTCTCTGCTCAGAGAGGGCGAGCAGCCGCCGCCCCATGCCAGACCGCCGCCGGTGGTGGCAGCGCCTTCGCGGCTGTCTTTTGCGCCCACGCTGTCGTAGGGGGTGCGCCAGACGACTTCAACGCCGCCGTTGGCGCGCAGCAGGTAGCAGGCAAGGTTCGTCAGGATGACCGCACCCTCCCGGCAGGAGGCAATGCCGTTTTCAGCACCCTCGCCCGGAGCGGGAGCGTAGACATGGACTTCGTGGTCGAGGTCGGCGGTGCCGCCGGCAAGGATGGTTTCGATGGCGTTGTGGGAGATGTAGCCCATCGCGCCCTGCTGGCCGCGGCTGGGGTAGATGCGGAAGCCGCCGGTGACGAACCAGAGGTTGCCGTCGTAGTCGAAGACGATGGAGAGCAGGTTCTGCTCGAGGCTGCGGCCAAGCACCCGCTCGGCGGCCTCTTTGATGTTGATGTCCAGTACCTTTTCAAAAACCGGCAGAGGCGTACCGTTCTCGTCGGTGGCGCGAAGCATCAGCACATGGTTGTGGCTGGTGGGGCAGACGATGAGGTTGCGCCCGTCCACAAAGGAATAGGAGCTTTGGATGAGATAGCCGCCTCCGTCGTGCTTGGCGGGAGAGAAAAAGCCGATGGTGCGGACTTTTTCTGCGTCGAGGTCGCGGATGGCCAGACCGCCGAGGAACGGGCTGACGGGGTTATCGAAGTTGTCGAAGAAGATGGCCGGGGAGGCGTTGGGGTTCGTCTTTTCCATTGCCACGTTGACCTCGGGGCAGATGCCCACGGGGAGGACGGCGTCGGTGGAGTCGGTGTTGTAGCAGTCGTGGTGGATGTTTGACTCGCTGCGGCCCATAAAGGGGTTGGCGTCCACGACTTTCGCCGTCAGGGGCTTCGGCGGCAGGGCGGTGTCTGCGCCGTGGAAAAGGCCGGACAGAAGGCAGTCTGCCCTGGCGGCAGGGGCCAGCTGGCAGGACAGCAGTGTGAGAGCGGAAGCGCTGAGGAAATTGCGTCGGGTCATTTTCATGGTGGAGTCCTCCTTTTTTGATAACATGACCTCTCAGCCTCCCCTCGATAGGGGAGGTGGCACGCCGCAGGCGTGACGGAGAGGTTAAAGGTTCAATAAAATATTCACCCGGAACAAACCGTTCTCGGTTTCGACGGTCATAGAACCGCCATATCTGGAAACGGCCGTCTGGATGGAGACGAGGCCGATGCCCATTCCGTCGTGTTTCGTGGAGTGGAGGGTGCCCTGCTGGCGCTTGAGCACGCCGTCATAGCGGTTCTCCACCAGCAGGCCCAGCATGGCGGGACTCAGCATCCGGGCCAGCACCTTCACCTGCCGCTGTTCGGGCGGCAGCTTCTGGCTGGCGTGGAGAGCATTTTCCAACAGATTGCCCAGCATCATGCAGAAGTCAGCCTCCGGGATGGCCAGCTGGCGGGGCAGTTCCAGCCGCCAGTCCACCGGCACGCCGAGGCTGTGGGCCTCGTGGTCGTAGTGACCGGCCAGAGCGTCCACGGCAGGATTCGCGCAGAGGGTGGGGCGCTCCTCGCTCAGCTCGGATTCGTACTGGTGCAGGTAATTTTTCAGCTCATTCACCTGCCCGGCCTCGGTGAGTCCGGCGATGACGTGGAGGTGCTGGCGGAAGTCGTGGCGGAGATGCCGCGTCTGCTCCATATAGGTCCGCAGCTCGGTGTAGCGGCGGGATTCCACGGCCAGAAGCTGGTTTTCCCGGTCGAGCTGGGCGCTGCGGGTGTACTCCCGGGCCACCTGATACATCTCGTACAGCAGCAAAAAGATGCCCAGCAGCGAGATGGATACGGCCAGAACAGAAATGATCATCAGACGGTTGATGAGCACGACGGCCGGGTCCAGCGGCATGCAGAAGACGAGGAAAGCCGCGTAGATGGTGGGCAGCGGCCACGCCGACTGCCAGAAGGCTTCGCCCCGGTACTCCCGCAGCAGCCAGCGGCTCCACTGGACCGCGGTGAACCAGAAGAGGATGCAGAGCACCGCCGACAGCCCCAGCTTGAGCAGGGCAGTGGAGACAAGGCAGACCGGCGCGTCGTTGTCCACCTCGGCCCGGGCATTGAGCACGATGGAGAGCAGATTGCAGACGGCGATCATGACGGCAGAGAGGGAGAAGAGAAAGGCCGTCTGCCCGGTCGAGACCGCCGACTCCACCCGCCAGAGCAGCAGCCAGAATGCCGTCAGGAAGATGGGCAGGAGCATCATATTGCTGTTCAGCTCAAGGACGGTGCAGAGAGCCGCCGCCGCAAGGTCGATGACGGTGACGAGGAAGGCGGTCAGCAGGGCAGTGCGGCGGGGCGATTTCAGATGCTCCCACAGCGGGGCGAGGCAGAGGAACGCCCCCGGGTAG
>OHOM01000666.1_pt1 | contig 11913 bp, 8 predicted proteins | sample 1569901 | NCBI WGS metagenome assembly OHOM01 (sample SAMEA3879526, study PRJEB24766) | human gut metagenome | biome: human-associated habitat; feature: feces | place: USA | collected 1985/1987
CAAGGAGCCGACCACTAATCAACTCTATTTATGTTACCAAAATATGGCTTTGGCCCGGAAAGGTATTCTGGCGGATGAGGCGTTTAAGTACACGCAGCACGGGCCTCGTGGATTAATGGTGGCATGGAATAAATCGACCACCATATCCGCCTTGTTGAGTGATGTTTATTTTACGATGGGAAATGTCGCCGCGGCTCAAGAGATGGCTTTCGAGAGTAATATCGGTGCCTTATGTGATGGAAATCCCCGCATGACGCAACGTTTGGTACAAACGAACTTGATTTATGGAGCCTATCCGGTCGCGGAGAAATATATCGCTGTCTTAGAGAATACTTTCTATTATAAGGATTGGGCCAAAGCGCAGCGGAAATTCCTGTATAATGATGAGGCGGTCGAGACAGATCCTCTATTGGGGAATATGCGCAGGAACCTGCTAGCTGAGAATCATCTGATCCAGATGGATGGATTCGACACGGACTTGGTTCGCTTGGCGGAGCAGAATCCTTCCAATAAAGCCGCTTTCCACTATGCCGGCGTATTCTATCTTTTAGCAAAAGATGTGATGCGCTTTAAGACGTTGGTAGAAACCTATTACGGAACGGATTTACTCCCTTCTTTACCGGTCTCTTTTCAAGAGGCGGTCATCATCCTATCGGAGAAAGATCCGGATTACTGGAAACGTTTCGGTGTCTCGGAATCTATCGTAGGGCAATTCACCGATTATAAGAGGCAAGTGCTCGCTGGGCGGAATAATAGTAATGCGCTGCCCGGTTTGATGTATCGCTCTTATGGCGATACGTATTGGTATTATTATATGTTTAAATAGGAGATGAGAAAAATGTATATAATAAGATGTATATGTCTGTGGATGATTCTGGGCTTGATGGCTTGTTCCGGTCCGGTCCGTATACAGAAGAATCTGGAAGTCAAGCCGGAGATCTTTCCGGATTATGTGGATGTGACAATCCCGCCGAATATAGCTCCCTTGAATTTTAAGCTGAAAGACGCTTGCGCTGAGGCCCGTGCCATTCTCGAATGTGGCCCGGAGAAATTAGAGATCAAGACCGGGAAAGACGCTTGTTTCGTAATCCCGGCCTCCGGTTGGAAAAGGCTGTTGCGTGCCGCTTCCGGGAATCATCTGAATGTAACCGTACAAGCCTTCGTGAATGATGAATGGATCGCGTATGCCCCCTTCATCATCAAGGTGGCGAAGGAGCCGGTCGATGGTTGGCTGGCTTACCGTTTAATCGAGCCGGGCTATGAGTTGTGGAACCGTATGGGTATCTATCAACGTAACTTGGAAAATTATACGGAGAACGCGATCATCGAAAATAAGATGAGCGGCAATAACTGTATGAACTGCCATTCTTTCTGTATGCAGAATCCGGAGAAAATGCTTTTCCATATGCGTGAGACCTACTCTTGTACCTTATTGATCGATGGAGATAAAGTGGAGAAGCTGAATACGAAGACCGATCAGACCCTTTCTCCGCTAGTCTATCCTTCTTGGCATCCTTCCGGAAAATATGTCGCTTTCTCTGTGAATAAAACCAAGCAAGCGTTTCATATGAACGATAGGAATCGGGTGGAGGTATTCGACTCAGCCTCGGATGTAGTCGTCTATGATACGCAAAAGCATGAGATCGTGACTTCTCCGCTGCTGTCTTCAGAGGGAGCGTTCGAGACTTTCCCTACATTTTCCCCGGATGGAAATACGCTCTATTTCTGTTCGGCTAAATCCCGTACGATGCCCAAGGAATACGATCAAGTGAGATACGATCTATGCTCTGTCTCATTCGATCCCGCTACACGCCGTTTCGGGACGGTAGTCGATACTTTGTATAAGGCATCGGAGATCGATAAAAGCGTTTCTTTTCCCCGGGTTTCCCCGGATGGAAAGTATTTGCTCTATACCTTGTCCGGTTATGGGAATTTCTCTATTTGGCATAAGGATGCCGATTTGTACATGATTGATTTATCGACTCTGCAAAGTTATCCATTGGAGGCGGCGAATAGCGACGATGTGGAAAGCTATCATTCATGGAGTAGCGATAGCCGTTGGATCGTGTTTAGCAGCCGGCGGATGGATGGTTTGTATACAAGACCGTTTATCGCTTATATCGATGAGAAAGGACAGGCTTGCAAACCTTTCCTGTTACCCCAGAAGGATACGGATTTTTATTTTCGCTTTATGAAATCCTACAATATACCTGAATTCATCACAGGAGAGGTAAAGAGACAAGGACGCACGTTGGCCGTGAAAGCGAAAGAAGATAAAGGAATTGATGTAAGGTTCAAGTGAAAAAGAGTGTCGCATGATCCGATCGTGCGACATTCTTATACTTTTATTTCGTAGCGATATGATCCAAGAATAAATCAATCATTCGTTTGGCTGCCACGAACGAGCTGATCTCGTTGTTCAAGACTTGCTTCTCTGTTTGTTCCAGCATGCCTTCTACCGCCGGGTTATGGTAGAACTTATCCCGCAGCGTGTCGTTGATGCTTTCGTACATCCAGTATTTAGCTTGCTCGTTACGTTTATAGTTGAAGTAGCCATTCTTTTTGGTGAACTCCATATACTCTCCGACCATATCCCATATTTCCTTGATACCTATGTTGTAATAACCGGAATAAGTCAATACTTTCGGGAACCAACCTGATTCCGAAGGTGGGAAAAGATGCAAGGCGTTCCGGAACTGAGCGGCGGCGAGATTCGCCTTATCGATATTGTCTCCATCCGCTTTATTGATAATAATACCGTCCGCCATTTCCATGATACCTCGCTTGATACCCTGCAATTCATCGCCGGTACCGGCAAGTTGGATCAATAGAAAGAAGTCCACCATAGAATGTACGGCCGTCTCGCTTTGTCCAACACCCACGGTCTCTACGAATACGGTGTCGAAACCGGCGGCTTCGCATAATACGATCGTCTCACGGGTCTTACGGGCGACCCCCCCTAAGGAGCCTGCGGATGGTGAAGGACGGATAAAGGCGTTTTTCTCTCTCGACAAGGCCTCCATACGAGTCTTATCTCCTAGGATACTACCTTTCGAGCGTTCGCTACTCGGGTCGATCGCTAGTACGGCAAGCTTACGCCCTTGGTTGATCAAGTGCATGCCGAAAGAGTCGATAGAGGTACTCTTTCCCGCTCCGGGAACACCCGTAATACCGATACGGACCGATTTTCCGGCGAAAGGCAAACATTTCTCGATAATCTCCTGCGCCACCGCTTGACTGAGTATCGTGATATTCCCTTTTAAGATACCTTCCACGAATTCGGAAGGCGTATATACCTTGCGTTGGGCACGCTTTTTTATATAAGGATTTACGGTAGGGACATCCGCAATGCCCTTATTCACTTTCAATCCCTTGTACTGATCATCGTTTTCTGGATGTTCCATATTAATAATTCATTATTTATATGCGGTGACCTTGATCAAGCGAATAGGCCCGTTCGGGTCGTTGCATACGACATTAATAAGTGCTTCAAGTTTTGTCTTTATCTCTTTCGGTCGCAAGGTTACTTTGAAAGTAGCGGTCGCTCCCGGTTTAAGTTCTTTCTTGCCGCCGGACAAATCGACACGCTCATCATCACAAGTGACGCTGTAGATCGTGAGCGGAGTCTTTCCGGCATTCGTAATCTCAAATGTACCCGATACTTTACCACCGATCAACGGAACGATGTTTTTCTTGTTCGGTAGCTTGCCGAATTCCAGTAAAGTGCCGGATAATTCCGCTATTGGGGCTTGGGCTTTATCCGCAGCGGATAGTTTGCTGAAATTATCGATCACGTTGGCGGAGATCTGGATCTCTCCGGATACTTCCTTCTTTCCGGCGTTCTGTACCATGACCGGCAAAAGCGTAGAGACTCGTCCTTTCCGCTTCAAGACCTTGGCATCCATAAGGATCGTAATGGCACCGACCTCGTCCGGTTGAAGGGTAGCCGGGTTCACCTGTACGTTGAGATAGTGAGGTACTTTACCCAGATGAATCGTAGCCGAGGTCTTTCCCTCGTTCTTAATGTTGATCTTCTCGCCCAACGTTTCCTCCGGACGGATACTGCTGAATAGAACAGTCTTCGTATGCAGCTTCAGATCACCGATAGAATAAGGATACGTAAAGACCGGTTGCGAAGGTTTCGGGGTGACATTCCCTTTAATGGCTAGGCTGTAACTCCCTTTCTTTCCATTGCTGAATATCGATACGGTTTTATAAAACGGGCCGGGGCGTCCTTTCGGATTATACGTTATCTTAACTTCACCGGTCTTACCGGGAGCGATCGGCGACTTGGTCCATTCCGGCCGTGTACAACCGCATGACGCAGTAACACGGGTGATGACCAAAGGGGCGTCTCCCGTATTCTTTATGGTGAAAGTATGACTGGCGAATCCATCGGCCTCGGCTATTGTCCCGAAATTATAAGTCAACTCGTCCGACAAGATTTGGGCGCCTTGTTGTGCCCAAGCTGTCGTTATAGATATAATTGCTGTAAGAGCAAGGATCAACCTTTTTATATTCAGCATTCCAATTGGGGGTTTTTTACGTATTTCTTATTCAACCTCTCCCCGGATGTTCATGATGAAGCTTCCGGTTTTCCCGTTACTGTATACGGAAATGGTCTTTGTGAAAGGACCCGGACGTCCTGCCGGATCGAAAGTAACCTTGATCTGGGCTTTCTTACCCGGAGCTACCGGTTCTTTCGGCCATTCCGGGGTCGTACATCCGCAAGACGCGATTACACGTGTAATGACCAGAGGCATATCGCCCGTATTGGATACTTCAAACGTATGGGATACTTTTCCGTCTGCTTCCTTGATGGTACCAAAATCGAAACTGGTTGTTTCCGCGGAAATAACTGCTTTCTTCTGAGCCGAAGCCATTCCTGTCGCTAACAGGATCGCCATGAAAATAAAAACTATTTGTTTCATCTTATCGTTTAGTTTTAATTCGAATTACAAAGATAGTCATTTCAATTGAAAGTTGAGAATTGAAAATTGAAAATTAGAGGAAGATAACGCTTCTTGCGATGCCCATTCTTACCTTCTTACGGTGCCCATTCTAACCTCCTTATACTGGTCATTGTAAGGAGGTTAGAACGGGCATTGTAAGAAAAGGCTTGTTTAGGGCATGATCCGCAAGCTTTCTCCGGCGGTGTGCGACACGAATTCCGGGGCGTACATACATTGAATCGTACTGATACCTCCGGCGTATTCGCCGCTACGGGATACGTAGACCGGATATTCCAAGACAAACGTACCTTCCGGCAGACGATTGATGAAGAAATTCTCGGATACGTCTTTCGGGGATCTGTAATACCAGATACCGTCTCTTGATTCCGGGCCGGAAAGTTGATCGGCCGGTTCGAAGCAGCCCGCACGTAGATCTTTCAAGAATACGTAATTCATTTCACGGTCTGTCCGGATCGTTAGCCGAACGATTACCTTGTCTCCGATGCGGAGCGGTTGCTCCGGTGTTACGGGACGGATTTGGCGGTTGGTACCGTTATTGGTCTTGACGAATAATTTCTTCTCGACACTCAACACCCCTTTTTGTCCTTTTACCTTGTCGATCTCTTGGAAGTATTGCTCGTAAACAGCTCCCCATGCCGGCGTGTTTCCTTCCTTGCGGATCGAGAGCACGGGATTGGCGGAACTATTTGCCGGCTCGTTCGGAAGTATCGTTTTGAGGTAACCGATGGCGATTTCCCCTTCCGCGGTACTGTAGGTCTTGCCGTCCCATGTCGCTACACAGGTGTTTTGCGTGTTCAGCCAATCGCTACCCGTGAGTAGCAAGGCGTAAATGGCGTTTACCGTGGCGGGTACGGATTCCCAGTTTTGTGTACGTTTCTTGTTTCATCCGGTTTGTATTCTGGGTATCCGGCGCGATCTCGTTAAAGACGGACATTAATAAGCAATGCGTGTCGATCGGTGAGGTAAAATAATCACTCCCCCTGCGGTTGTTTGCCCAATACATACCTTTCTCCTCGGAGATCGTAGCGGTCTTCTTTAGTCCTGTCAGGATCGCTGTCGATACCTCCTTTTTACCGTTTCGATGCATTAACAAGGCGATTTCGCCCTTACTGATTAAGGAATATTGATTCCAGTGCTTCTCCGCTTGGTTCGTATAGAAACGGATCGCTTCCCGGGCATCTCCCAGTTCCGGGATATCCCGGTAGGAGCTACGGACGAATAAGAACTCTACCTGCTCCGGCGAGGGCCATGCGTTTTGCCATTTCTTATCGTATTTCAGCAAGTTCTCATAATCCGTTTGCATACTTTTGTCCAAGAACTTGAGGGCCTTCATTTGCATCTCTTTCTCCGCTTGCCCATATTGGATCGCGTTTAGCTGTACAAGCTGTGACATACCTTTCAGGATAGCAAGCGTGATCGCACGGCTCGCGGGGAAACCTTTGAACCAGCTCCATCCACCCTCTTCGTTCTGTTGTTGGATCAGTTGTTGCAAGGCCGCTTCCCGTAATCCGTCCGCACGGTTTAGGTCGAACAATAAAGACAAGCGTTGTTTTTGCTCTGTCTCGTTATCGGCGGCCAGTACCCAAGGCGTCTCTTCCAAGAGTATGTTCTTCAGCTCTTGGTTCTTTTCCAAGTTTGAATAGAGGGTAGAGGCATTCCCTCCTTGGGCGGTCCATTGGTTGATCACTTTCTGGATGCGGGGATGGGCTTGGGCGATATAGGAAGCCAACGTATTGCTGTAATAAGCGGCAAACCAAGATAAGATATTATCATTGTTCGGCTGTGTGATCGTCGGTAATGCCTGTACCGCGTACCAAATCGGATTCCCGGTCATCTCCAGCGTGAGATGGAACGGTGTCGCTCCCTCCGAGTTCCCGGAGATACGGATTTGTTTCTCTCCTTCCTTGAGCAAATAGAACGGGGTACTTTCCGTGATAAGCAATTGATTGGAAAGAACCGGTACGATCTGCTGCTCCCCGTCGCTTCCCTTTTCAGAGTCGGCTAGGATACGTACGCCCAGCAGGCTGATCTGTTTGGGGACCGGGATTATCCAGCTTACAGTAGCGATGCTATCCGGTTGCAACTCAAACGGACGTTGTGACTTGCTCAAGCAGATAATCGGTTGGTCTGTAGCGGGATCGAATAGTTCGATGCGTACACGGCCGGATACCGCTTCCTTGGAATTGTTGATGACTTGCGTGCTGATGCTGACCTCATCCCCTTGGCGGACGAAACGAGGCAGATTCGGTAAAACCATCAAAGGCTTGCTGCTGATGACCTCTTTCGTTAACAGACCGTATTTCAGGTCTTGGGTGTTGGCCAATAGCTGTAGTTTCCAAGTCGTGTTACTTTCCGGCAGGGTGAAATTTACGAATACGTCTCCTTCCTCGTTCGTTTGTAAGGTCGGGTAGAAAAAGGCGGTTTCCGCGAAGTTCTGCCGGATTTGCTCCGGACTTATCGGCTGGCTGCTCTCTTTGGCGAAAGGATCGGATAGGCTGAACACGGGTTCCCCTTCCGTAGATTCCACACTAGGCTCTTCTAACACGGCGCTGTCTTCCATGATGTTCATGGATTCCGCCACTACTGGGGCTGCCGCGGATTTCAGCATGATACCACCCGTGGCGAAAGCCCGGTTGCTGGAACCGTATCCTCGTATGACAATCTCATTGAATAGACCGAACCAATTTAAACGGTCATACTGATATTGAGGTACTTTTATATACTTGGCCTCTGTCTGGTCATATTGATAACTACGCTGGAATCCGGCTCCGGTTGAGAAACGGGGAGCTTGTAGCAAGATCGTTCGCCGCGGGGAGAAATACCAATTGAATGGTATGATTTTATCTAGCGAGGCATCATACATGCTGGTCAGTACCTCGGCGGATACGACCGTGGAGTCTGCGTCGGTGATACGGAATTTCCAGCTCTCTTTACTTCCCGGAAGTAAACGATCCAGGAAGGTTATCGGCTTGATGGTTAATTGCCGGTTGGGTAGCTGAAGCTCTACGGGTACTTGGGTAATATATAGCTCACCCTCTTTTACGAACGTAAAGGATACGATGATTCCCTCTCCATATTCCGGCTTGAACGGGATCTTAAACCGATGGTTCGCGTCGCTTAGCTTTATCAACTCGTGATGGATGCGGTTATTTCCGGCAAACCATTCATAGAGTACGTAGGCGTCCTTGTCGGAGGTGCCGAATACGATCTCCGCTTCCTCCCCGGGTAAACAAGTTGTCTTCTCTTTCAGCAGCCAAGTATGGGTAAATACGGGAGGACGCTTGTCGTTCTTTCCGTATAGGATGAAATCGGACTGGTTCTTACTCTGCCGTCCTTGGCTATCTTTGGCTTCTACTAAAATGCGATAACGTCCGGAGGGCAATGGGTTGAAAATAGCCGGACTGATCTCCTTGCCACTGGTAAAGCTACCGGAAGCTACTTGCTTGCCTTCTTTATAGCTCTCTCCGCTGTTCTTATCGGATCGGTTTGCGATCAGTTCTACGATCTTGAAAGTACCGGAGGTGGAAACCATCTCCCCATTGATTGTCCGGGCTTCGACTACGGCTTTTACTGAGTCTTTCTCGATTTGTGGCGGTAGGTTCGTGAATAAGACGATACTGGATTCTCCTACCGAGAAGGTGTAATTCGCCTCTTGGGTCTCTCCCTTGCTATCGGTTACGGTAGCCGATACCTCGTAGGTCTGGTATGCGGAAGCGTATGGATTCGTATCCTCCTCTTTTTGGGGACGGAAAGATACGCTGAATGTCCCATCGCCGGAAAGGGTGGTACTCCCTTCCGCAACTTGTGTCGGAGCGCTCGGACGGAAATACCTCCACAACAGGAAGGGCCTGCGTGTAATACGCCAAGTGACATCTCCGCTGGGCAGCGACACGCCGGAGAATGTAGCCGTCTTGCCTTGTATGGTTACGGAATCGCCGAAAGCGATATCGCCCTTGATTGGGAGGAAGTACGCTTGGAAAGTCGGACGTTTGTATTCCTCTACATGAATATATACGCTCATCTGTCCGGTACTTAACCGGAAGACGCCGCTTAGGGTCTGTTTGGGGAGGGAGAACTCTCCGTTAAAGGAACCGAACTCATTGGTCGTGACTTTCTTCTGGGTTATCTCTTTCCCGTTAGCGTCGTATAAGGTCACCGTAAAAGGCTGTCCGGCCACGGCATGCGGGTCGTTCGAGTCTTTTACATAGGCGAGGCCTTTGAAGAAAATGGTTTGTCCCGGACGGTAAAGCCCACGGTCCGTAAAGATAGAGACTTCTATCGGGTTCTTTTCCGGTTTGTGGCCGGAACCCATCGGATAGATATTTGTCAACATAGCGTTGGTATCTCCCGGTCTGCTGGCTTGGAACGCCAATACTTGACTGTTCGCTGGAAGCGTGGCCAAGCCTTCCCGGTCTGTCTTGACGGTACCCAGTTCTTGCAAGCTACGACGCTGACCTCCGTAATAGGTAACGATAGCCCCATCAACAGGCTTCCCGCTAAGATAGTCGGTAACCATGACCTCTTGTTTATTACCGGAAAGATTACGATAGATCGCGGCCAATCGGGTTACGCTAACCGTATTGATCGTCTTTAGCTGTTGTCCGGGTACGGTTACGACACATTCATACAATCCCGGTTGATCCATAGATATATGTAAGGTCGTATCTTGCTGCGAATAGGTGTTGGGCAGTAGCAAAGAGAATGTCTTCTCATTTACGAGTTGTCCCAAGGTGCTGCTACTTGATTTTTTTGCGGATGTATGGGCTGCCGCTTGTAAAGGTGTTTTCGAGCTTCGATAGATTTGTACGATGACTTTCTGTACATTCTTATATTCCAGCTTGATCCCCAGTTGCTGTCCCGGATAAACCGTATTGTTTGTAGATGCGGATAAAGTAGGTTGTTCCAATTGCGCCAAGCGATTCTTTAAGATAGCCGTGCGAGGGTAACCGGAATACCGCTTGATACCCTCCTCGCATAGTTTCACCTCTTCCGCTTTGATAGAATCCCATTGGGTAGAGACGTAACGAAACATACTGCCGCTAACCAAATCCAATTTAGCGATTAAGATCTCGGTGGCATAGTTTTGAGAAGCTAAGTTCCTGTAAAGCTCATCCAATGCGTTCATGTAAGCCTCGAAAGACTCTTTATCCCTTTTATCCCCGTAAAGGAATCGTAGGTAATCCAATTCCGTAAGGAGGACCGATTTCATATTCGGCTCCTTATTTTGAAAGGCGATCAAGTCTTTATAGATCTGTACGGTCGGTTGGATGTCCAGTGCCCGGAAGGCAAGGAACTCATAGAGGGTCGGACGCAGGGTTTGCGAGTCCTTTCCGATCTCCAGAATATCCTTGAACTTGCTGACAGGCGTATTTTGCAATAAAGCCGTAGGTCGCAATGATAAATCGATCTCTTCCTTGATCTTATCCGTGAATAAGTTGGAAGTCCATACCCGGATATCCTCCGGGATATAACCGCTTAATTGGGTTCTTTGGTTGATGGTCCACTGGTTCCGTTGGTAGTAGTTCTGATACATCTCCGCCAGCATGGAATGTAATACCGCCACGGAAGCCGAGTCGGCGCAACTGTTGGTGTAATTCTCCACCTCCTTGATCAGTTCCGGGAACTGATCATCGTTTACCTCCATCTGTTCTTTCATTTTAAGGATAAGATTCTTGATCACCATAGGGGTATTCTTATCGTTTATAGCTTGCGTGATAACAGAACTTTTTTGTTGAGGCTGGGCGGCCCGGCTATACATAATAACCGCCGAGATGCCGCAAAGTATCAGGGCAGATAAAATAATTGCTCTTATCTTCATATCTTTTGGGTTTTATAAGTTTAACAATAAACCTTTCCTATATAGATACAAAGAAAGAGCAAAAAGTTGTAAAACGTACGTTAATGTTTATTTTTTGCGCACGTAGGTGATGTAGGTGTAGGGGTAAGGGTTCTTCTCGTCTGCGGGATACTCCTCACGTTCAGTCTCTTCCCAAAGGTCCCAGTTTACGACGGGAAAGAACGAGGTCGCGTCGGGAAACTCATGATGGATGCGGGTAATATACATCTTGTCGGCTATTCTCAAAGCCTGTCTGTATACCAACGCGCCGCCGATAATGAATATCTCGTCCTCTTTCTCACATAAATCCAGAGCGGCCCCCATAGACTCGCAAGCGAAACAATTCACGAAACCAGCCTCGGGCATAGTCGTCAATACGACATTCTTCCGATTGGGCAGTGGCGCTACAGGGAGAGACTCGAATGTCTTACGTCCCATGATTACCGCATGTCCCGTGGTTAATTCCTTGAAACGCTTCATGTCTGAAGGCATGTGACATAATAATTGCTGATTCTTTCCGATCGCGCTTTTATCTGCGATTGCTGCGATGATAGAAATTGTACTCATAGACTTATTGATTTATGATTTGTAATTTATGATTTATGAATTAACTGTCAACTGTCCATCGTCAACTGCCAATTCTCAGACGGCCACTTCTCCCTTGATGTGGGGATGCGGGTCGTATCCGGTCAAATTGAAATCCTCGAACTTAAAATCGAAGATGCTCTTTACGTCCGGGTTGATCTCCAGCATACGTTCTTTCATCACTTCTGCCTTGTATTTTCCTACAGTTTTGCGGGTTGCAATGATCTGGCGGTTTAAGTTGGTCAGGCATACTTTATCGTCATCGATCAGGTCGAATGCGCCTACTCCGCTTCGCACCAGTGCTTCACAGGTATAACCGCCTACTCCGCCGATGCCAAATACTGCTACACGGGAAGAAGCCAGCTTTTCCATTGCCGCTTTGCCAAATAATAATTCTGTTCTTGAAAACTGATTTAACATGCATTTTTCCTCTTTATCTGTCACTCACTTGTCAGTAGTATCATGCTGTTGGTCATATAGTGCACAAACAGTGCACAGACCATAACTATTACTTAAAAA
>OHOM01000669.1_pt1 | contig 11809 bp, 7 predicted proteins | sample 1569901 | NCBI WGS metagenome assembly OHOM01 (sample SAMEA3879526, study PRJEB24766) | human gut metagenome | biome: human-associated habitat; feature: feces | place: USA | collected 1985/1987
GCCGCCGCTACTACACCGAGTTTGCCCGCCTTACCCCGCCCGACACCATCCTGCTGACCCTGGCCTGCGGCAAGTTCCGCCTGAACGACCTGCCCCTTGGCACCGTGCCGGGCACCGGCCTGCCCCGCATCCTGGACGTGGGCCAGTGCAACGACGCCTACAGTGCCATCCGGATCGCGCTGGGTCTGGCCGAAGCTTTTGACTGCTCGGTCAACGAGCTGCCCCTCTCCATCATCCTCTGCTGGTTCGAGCAGAAGGCGGTCTGTGTGCTGATGGCCCTGCTGGCGCTGGGCATCCGTGGCATCCGTCTCGGCCCCACCCTGCCCGCCTTCCTCTCCCCCGGGGTGGCCGCTGTCTTACAGGAAAAATATGACCTCCGGCCCATCACCACGCCGGAGGCAGACCTTGCGGCCTGTCTGGGCGGTTTGTAAGCGTCACATTAACAAAAAGCCCCCCGGCACCATGCGGAAGTGCCGGGGGGCTTTTCGTACAAAGCGGGGAGATGCGGAAGCTCTCCGCCTTGGGAGGTTGGTTATTTAGTGGAGCAGCTCGTTGTGTGCAACGCCGCCCACCGTCAGCTCTGCGCTCTCACCGGAGTGGGTGAGGGTAAAGAGGGTGTCGTCCACGCCCAGAGACAGCATACTGTCGATGTTCAGGACGGTCTCACGGAGCTGGGTGCGGAATACGATGGTGTTCACGCCCTGAGCCTTCAGCTCCTTCAGGTTGCTCAGGCAGCCGGAAAGGACAGCAGTCTCAGCAGGCACTGCCACAACATACCGGCCATCGGCAATGGAGGTCTCGTAGGCCCCTGCCCCGGTCACGGTCAGGGTGACAGCGGAGGAGCCGCCGTTGCTCTCGGGTACCAGCATCGGCACAACGTCCCGCTTCTCGGTCTCATCACAAGTCTCGCACTTGTAGATGGTGTAGCCCTCGGAGGTGTAGGTGGGGGCGACCACCTCTTTAACTACGGTAAAGTGGTGTTCACCGGTAGCAGATATTATGTTGTCACGCTTCGTCTCGCCGCAGGCAGAGCACTTATACTCGGTGTATCCGTCTTCGGTACAGGTCGCATCCTTATGCTTGCTCTCCACCCAGCTATGGGCGTCTTTATCAATGGCGATGCGTTCCAATTCTTCTACACCGCATTTGCTGCACTTCTTCAGCTTGTAGCCCTCGCTGGTGCAGGTGGCCTTTTTCACAATGCCGCCCTCGGAGTATTGATGCACATGGTTCGAATCGACTTTAGTTACAGTGCCAGAGCCGGACAAAGTCACACTACTGCCAGTTGCAGCACCATCTTCACTTTCACCCTTGCCGCCCTGAGCGGTCACTTTACCGCCGGAGATCGTTCCAAAGAGTATACCTGTGCCGCCAATATCTCCAGTTCCGCCCTGTGCTATCACAGTGCCGCCGCTTATGCTTAAGCCCCCCTTCCCATCATAGTCATCAACACGGATGCCAAATCCACCCGAATTTTTGGCGTTTCCGCCGGTGGCTTTCACCGTTCCTCCAGTGATCTTGGTTTTAAACACACCAGCCGATGCATCTTCGCCACCGACCCCGCTGCCAGCTTCCGAAAGACCACCTAAGGTTCCGTTCCCGATGGCACTGCCTCCGGTAGCCTCAACGATGCCTCCGGAGATCTCAGGTGTCAAAATTCCAGAACCCGTTGCGAACCGAATATTACCACTCTCTGTCCGATTAGCAGAGGATTCAAACTTCACATCGCCGCCCTTTGCAACGATTGTGCCGCCTGCGACTGCAGCTCCATCAATACCAAATCCTGCTGCAATATGATCGCTTTTTGCGGACGCATAAGAGTCATCTACTACAATCGTTCCGCCTGTGGAGATCAACGTACCGTTGCCGTCATTGTCTGTAATGGTCGTTTTATCGTTTTCGCTTTTGAGGCCTGCTCTTGCACGGGTCATGTTACGATCATTCTTTACCGTCCCCGATCCGCCGGTCAGCTCATTCTTGCCATCCAGTTCCAGCGTCACATTGCCGGTGCCGGAAACAGTCACGGCGTTCTCTGCAGTATTCCCTGCATCCACCTTCAGGTCGCGGAGGATGACCTTCAATACTTTATCCTTCGAGTTATTGATGATCTTCACCACATTGTTGGCGGCAGCCTGTACGCTTGCGGAAAGGGAGGTGGGGGCGTTGTCCTCGTAGGACTTCTCCTCGGTCTCCTGCTTGACCGCAGGCTTGGAGACCTCCTGCTTGACAACAGGCTTGGTGGCCTCCGTCTGGGCTTCGGGGTCATACTGGTCGTACAGAAGCACCTGATCGGTGGGCTTTTCATCCTGCGCAGTCTCCTGGGTTTCGGCAGGCTTCTGCTCGTCCTTCTTCTCCTCGTCCTCCGGGGCCAGCAGCTCCTGAGTGGTGGGCTCATCGTCCTCGGCGGCAGGGTCCTGGGTCTTGTCCTCACCCTCGGTCACGCCGGGCTTTTCGACCTCGGAGGTGTTCTTGTCAGCGTTCTCAGCCTCGTCAGCGTTCTCCTCTGCTGCGTTCAGGCTTTCGGTGGCCGCGGGCGTTGTCGCCTTGGTGGTGATGATGATGTCGTCCTTGCCGTCACCATTGTCATCGACAGTCTTACCGCCGACCTTGATGGTCTTCTTGCCACTCTCACTCATCGAGACTTCCACACTGCCCTGACTCACATCACAGATGTAAGCAGCCGAGGCCGGGGCAGCAACTGCCGACACCGCCATGCTCAGGGCCAGGACGGCCGCTGCCGTCCGCTTCATGTTTTTCCGTAACCGCATAATTTTTACCTCCTGTTTCGTGGTTTTTCCCTTTTTTATTCTACCCCCCCTATATGTTTTTCAATAGCTTTTGTCAACAATCTTTCGGACGAATATTTGTCATTTTCTACAAAAAGGCCGCTGGGCCACACCTTCTGTGCAGTGGTGTGAGCGATTTGTCCATCGACCCATCGGAAAGCGCGGCCTTGATAAGCCATACTTTTGCCCACCGGGTGTGTCTGTTTTGAACAAGAAAAAAGAGGGCCGGTGTACCCACATTTGGTGCAGCTGTCACTTGAATCTTTTTCAGCACCTTTGTATAATATTCTTGTTATCCGGAACAAGGGCGTTCCAGATGAGTCTTCGCTGACCCATCTGGAACGCCTTTTCTGTTATACCATATAAGAGGGACGCCGCGACTGCGCCGCCGAGGTGGACCGCTATCTGATGGGTTACACCAACCTGTGACCCCCTCCCCCTATTTATGACATTCTCTTTCCTATCCTAAACAGAAACGGGAGCTTTCCTTTACCGGGAGGCTCCCGTTTCTGCATTTCGCCGCTTTCATTTTCACAAAGTTTTCACAGTTAGCGCATCCTACCCGCTTGAAACAGATACCCCTAAGTGGTAAAATCAGAGTGTCAGGAGATTTACCCCCACAGGGTACGTTTCCTTTTCACACTGATACACCCGGAAAGGAGTCATCTGCTATGACTGATGCTGAAAAAAAGCCCTGCTGCGCCGCCGAGCCTGCCGAAAAGGACACTGCTCTCTCCTGCTGCCGCCACAAGGACCGTACCCCTGAGGAGTACCGCGCCCTCGCCAACCGGCTGAGCCGCATCGAGGGCCAGGTGCGCGGCATCCACACGATGCTGGACAAGGACGTCTACTGTGCCGATATTCTGGTGCAGGTGGCTGCGGTGAACGCTGCACTGAACGGCTTTTCCAAAGAGCTGCTGAGCCAGCACGTCCGCACCTGCGTGGCCGACGATTTGAGAGCCGGCGGGACGCAGAAGCTGGACGAACTGCTGCAGCTGCTGCCCCGGCTCATGAAATGACCCCGTTCCGGGCATCCTATCAGAGGGAAAGGAATCCGCAATGGAACAATACAATGTCACGGGCATGAGCTGCGCGGCCTGCTCTGCCCGGGTGGAAAAGGCCGTGAAGAAGGTGCCGGGCGTCACGAGCTGCTCGGTGAGCCTCCTGACAAACTCCATGGGCGTAGAAGGCACAGCCTCCCCTGCCGCCATCCTCTCGGCGGTGCAGGAGGCAGGCTACGGCGCAAGCCCGAAGAATGCCTCTGCCAGTAAGACTTCGGACGCCAGCACCGACCTCGATGCACTGGCTGACCACGAGACACCGAAGCTCAAGCGCCGCCTCATCGCCTCGCTGGGCTTCCTGCTGGTGCTGATGTACTTCTCCATGGGCCACATGATGTGGGGCTGGCCCCTGCCCCACTGGTTTGACGGCAACCACGTCGCCATGGGCCTTGTCCAGCTGCTGCTGGCGGGCATCGTCATGGTCATCAACCAGAAGTTCTTCATCAACGGCTTCAAGGGCCTCATCCACGGCGCACCCAACATGGATACGCTGGTGGCCCTCGGCTCCATGGCAAGCTTCGTGTGGAGCACTTACGCCCTCTTCGCCATGACCCGCGCTCAGGTGGACGGCAGCGACGCGCTCGTCATGCACTATATGATGGAGTTCTACTTCGAGTCTGCCGCCATGATCCTGACCCTTATCACGGTGGGCAAGATGCTGGAAGCCCGCTCCAAGGGCAAGACCACCGACGCCCTCAAGAGCCTGATGAAGCTGGCCCCCAAGACCGCCACGCTGGTGCGGGATGGCGCGGAAGTGACCGTGGCCATCGCCGACGTGCAGAAGGGCGACGTCTTTGTGGTCCGCCCCGGCGAGAATATCCCGGTGGACGGCGTGGTGCTGGAAGGCACCAGCGCAGTCAACGAGAGCGCCCTGACCGGCGAGAGCATCCCGGTGGACAAGGCCGTCGGCGACAAGGTCAGCGCCGCCACCACCAACCAGTCGGGCTTCCTCCGCTGCGAGGCTACCCGCGTCGGCGAGGATACCACGCTGGCTCAGATCATCAAGATGGTCAGCGACGCCGCCGCCACCAAAGCTCCTATCGCCAAAATCGCCGACACCGTGTCGGGCTTCTTCGTCCCGGCGGTCATCTCCATTGCCGTCGTGACCACCATCGTCTGGCTGCTGCTGGGCCATGAGCTGGGCTATGCGCTGGCACGCGGCATCTCCGTGCTGGTCATCAGCTGCCCCTGCGCACTGGGCCTGGCAACACCTGTGGCTATTATGGTGGGCAATGGTCTCGGCGCCAAGAACGGCATCCTCTTCAAGACTGCCGCCTCGCTGGAAGCCGCAGGCCGCACCCAGATCGTGGCGCTGGACAAGACCGGCACCATCACCGAGGGCGCACCCCGCGTCACCGACCTGCTGCCCGCTGAGGGCGTCACCGAGACGGAGCTTCTGACGCTGGCCGCCGCGCTGGAAAGCCGCAGCGAGCATCCTCTGGCAAAGGCAGTTCTGGCCGACGCCGAGGCAAAGGCCATCACTCCCCCGGAAGTCACTGACTTCGCGGCCCTGCCGGGCAATGGTCTGGCGGCCAAGCTGGACGGCATGGACATCTATGCCGGCAATGCCGCCTTCATCCAGACCAAGCTCACCCTGCCCGCCGCACTGGCACAGCAGGCTGAAAAGCTGGCCGCCGAGGGCAAGACTCCCCTCTTCTTCGGCGGCGCAGGCCGTCTGCTGGGCGTTATCGCCGTGGCCGACACCATCAAGGAGGACAGCCCCGAAGCCATCCGTCAGCTGCAGAACATGGGCATCCGGGTCGTGATGCTCACCGGCGACAACCAGCGCACCGCCGACGCCATCGGCAGGCAGGCGGGCGTGGACGAGGTCATCGCGGGCGTCCTGCCCGACGGCAAGGAGGCCGTCATCCGCCAGCTGCAGGCCAGCGGCAAGGTGGCCATGGTGGGCGACGGCATCAACGACGCCCCCGCCCTCACTCGTGCCGACACCGGCATTGCCATCGGCGCAGGCACCGACGTGGCCATCGACGCCGCCGACGTCGTGCTGATGAACTCGAAGCTCTCGGACGTGCCTGCGGCCATCCGCCTCAGCCGCGCCACTCTGCGGAACATCCACGAGAACCTGTTCTGGGCATTCATCTACAATATCATCGGCATCCCGCTGGCGGCTGGTCTGTTCATCCCCTTCGGCCTGACCCTGAACCCCATGTTCGGTGCTGCTGCCATGAGCCTGTCCAGCTTCTGCGTCGTGAGCAACGCCCTGCGGCTGAACCTGTTCGATCTGCACAGCACCAGGCACGACCACAAAACCGCTTCTCCCGCCGCTGCCCCGGTGCAGTCTGCGGCTGAAAATAACAAAAAATCGGACGCCGAAGCGCCCGAAGTCAAAACGGAGGATCATACCATGAAGAAGACCCTGAAAGTGGAAGGCATGATGTGCGGCCATTGCGAAGCCCGCGTGAAGAAGGCTCTGGAAGCCCTGCCCGAGGTGGACGAGGCTGTCGTGAGTCACGAGGCCGGCACCGCCATCGTTACCCTGAACGCCGAGGTCGCCGACGATGTGCTCAAGAACGCCGTCGAGGCACAGGACTACAAGGTCACCGGCATCCAGTAAGCTGTAAGATGCAGAAAAGCCAGCGCACGAGAAATGTGCGCTGGCTTTTTGTATGCAGTGTTTTACGGAGTCAGACGGTTGGGGCCGCGGAACAGGAACTCGGCGTCCTTGATGGACTGGCCGCAGAGCAGCATGGTCAGGCGGTCGATGCCCAGACCGAAGCCGCCGTGCGGGGGGCAGCCGTACTGGAAGAACTCCAGATAGAACTTGACGTCATCGGCCAGGCCCTTCTCCTCTGCCTGCTTCTTCAGCACGTCGTAGCGATGCTCACGCTGTGCGCCAGTGGTGATCTCCACGCCGCGCCAGATGAGGTCGTAGCCCTGCGGCACGCCGTTCTCGTCGCGCATGTGGTAGAAAGCACGCTTCTCGGCGGAGTAGTCGGTGATGAACAGGAACTCGTGGCCATAGTGCTTCTTGACCCAGTCGTAGCTCAGGCGCTCGGCCTCGGTGGTCAGGTCGCCCTTCTCGCTCTCATCGACCGTGTAGCCGAACTCCTCTTCCAGACCCTTGTACAGGTCGGCCAGCTTGACTACAGGGAACGGAGTGGTGGGGACGACGACTTCCAGACCAAACATCTCCTTGATCTGCTCGCCGTACTGCTCCTTGACGGCCTTCAGGCCGGCAGTCAGAAGCTCTTCCTCCATCTTCATGACGTCCTTGTAAGAGGTGATGTAGCTGAACTCGAGGTCGAAGCCGGAGAACTCGGTGGAGTGCTTGTTGGTGTAGCTCTTCTCCGCGCGGAAGACGGGGCCGGTCTCAAAGATGCGCTCGAAGCCGGCGGCCATGGCCATCTGCTTATAGAACTGAGGGCTCTGGGCCAGATAGGCGTTGCGGTCGAAGTAGTCCACCTTGAACACCTCAGAGCCGCTCTCGCTGGCGGCAGCGATGAGCTTCGGGGTGTGGATCTCGATGAAGCTGCGCTCGAGCAGGAACTGACGCATGGCGTTGACGAAGCAGCTCTGTGCCTTGAACATCAGCTGGTTTTCATCGGTGCGCAGGTCGATCCAGCGATAGTCGATGCGCTGGTCGATGCTGGAACGCTCCACAGCCTTCTTCTTCTTGGTGGCGGCGATCTCCTTGCGGACGATGGGCAGCGCGTCGGCGATGCTCTCGATCTCGATGGTCTCGGGGATCATCTCGATGCCGCCCATCTTGACGTAGTCGTTCTCCATCACCTTGCCGGTGACGGTGATGACAGAGTCCGGGGTCAGCTTGTCGATGGTTTCCACCAGCTCGGGGTGGTCCTCCTTCTCGACGGTGATCTGAAGTTTGCCGGTAATATCCTTCAGCACGATGAAGGCCATATATTTGCTGTTGCGCAGGTTCTCGATAAAGCCCTGCACCTTGACCGTGCTGCCAATTTCCTTTTGTACCTCATTGATATAGGTGCGTTCCATGGAAATCCTCCTTCTGTGTCTTGTGTACTGTTTTATTATACGCTTTTCGGGGGATAAATCAAGAGAAAGGACGAATCACTTTCCTTCTTCGTGCAGCGTCCCGGTGCCGCCCTCCACCACGCCGTCGTGGTCGGCCACAGCCCTGATGGTGCCGAAGAAGCATTTGACGTCCAGCCAGAAGCTCATATGCTCCACATACCAGCCGTCCAGCTTCGCTTTCTCCGTGATCTCCAGCTCGTCGCGGCCATGGATCTGCGCCCAGCCGGTCAGGCCGGGGCGGACGTCGTTTGCGCCGTACTTGTCCCGTTCGGCCAGCAGGTCGTACTGGTTCCAGAGGGCCGGGCGCGGACCGATGACTGCCATATCGCCCACAAGGATATTCCACAGCTGGGGCAGCTCGTCCAGACTGGTCTTGCGCAGGAAACGGCCCACCCGGGTGATATACTGCTCCGGGTCGTGGAGCAGATGGGTGGGCATGTCGTGGGGGGTGTCGATGCGCATGGTGCGGAATTTCAGGATGTTGAAATAGCTCTTATGGATGCCCACCCGCTTCTGCCGGAAGAAGATCGGCCCCGGCGAGTCCAGCTTGATGGCAAGGCAGAGCAAAAGCAGCAGCGGTGACAGCACCAGCAGCCCGCAGGCCGACAGTACCACGTCCAGCAGCCGCTTGATTCCTTTTTGATACATGATGGTTCTCCCTTTTATTCCTAGAATATACTTATTATATACCATTTTCCCCTGCCCAAACAAGCCCCGGGCCGCATTCCCGGGCGAAAATGCTGGTTTTGTTGTATCGTTCTGACGGTTTTCTCTCTTGCCCCGCCGGGCCGGACGGCGTACCATAGACATAAGATCATCTGAGAGGAGCACTCTGTTTATGATACAGCGTTTTGTCATCGGGAAGCCTTTTCCCACCGAGAGCGTCGTGCTGGACCTGCCCGCCGAGACCGGCCCCGTGCCTTACCTGACACCGGACGGCGACGGCTGGCAGTATGTCATGCAGGAGAAGGACATCGTCTATGGCTTGGGCGAGATGCCCCGGGGCCTCAACAAGCGCGGCTGGCACTACGAGACGAACAACACCGACGAGAGTGAGCACGGCGAAAACCGGCTTTCCTACTACGCCGCCCACAATTTCCTGCTCATCTCCCCTGCCGACGGCAGCGGATGCATCGGCGTCTTCGTCGATTTCCCGGGCAAAGTGAGCTACGACATCGGCTATACCCGCCACGACACCCTCCGCTTCGCCACGGCAGAGCCGAACTATGCGCTCTACCTCATCACAGCCCCTGCAGCGGCAGAGGTCGCAAAGGAGTTCCGGCAGCTCATCGGCCCCAGCTATATCCCGCCCAAGTGGGCGTTCGGTCTGGCCCAGAGCCGCTTCGGCTACAAGACCGAGGCCGACATCCGGGAGGTGGCCGCGCAGTACAAGGCCAACGATCTGCCGCTGGACATGATCTGCATGGATATTGATTACATGCAGTCCTACGCTGATTTCACCATCGACAAGGCCCGCTTCCCCGACCTCGGCAAACTTGCCGCCGACCTGAAAGCCGAGGGCATCCGGCTCGTTCCCATCATCGACGCAGGCATCCGCTGCGACGACAATGACCCCGTCTGCCACGAGGGCCTCGAGAAGGGCTATTTCTGCACCAAAGAAGACGGCACGCCCTTTGTGGCGGCGGTCTGGCCCGGCAAGGCCTACTTCACCGACTTTCTCCGTCCCGAGGCCCGGGCGTGGTTCGGCAGGCAGTACAAGGTGCTCACCGACCTCGGCATCGAGGGCTTCTGGAACGATATGAACGAGCCCGCCCTCTTCTACTCCCCTGAGCGGCTGAAAGCCTTCTTCGAGAATGCCGCCGCCCTGAGCCGGAAGGATAACCTCGACCAGAACGATTTCTTCGGGTTGGTGCGCTCGGTGATGGGCCTGATGAATGCCCCCGAGGACTACCGCAGTTTCTACCACGATACCGCTGCCGGGCGGGTGCGCCACGACCGCGTCCACAACCTCTACGGCGGCTGCATGACCCGGGCTGCCGGCGAGGCGTTCCAGACCCTGCGTCCCGGCCAGCGCACCCTGCTCTACTGCCGCAGCAGCATCATCGGCGCCCACCGTTGGGGCGGGATCTGGCTGGGCGACAACCACTCCTCGTGGAGCCAGCTGCTGGCCAACATCCAGATGATGCCTGCCGTCCAGATGTGCGGCTTCCTCTACAGCGGTGCCGATTTGTGCGGTTTCAGTGAGGACACCACCCCCGATCTAGCGCTCCGCTGGCTCGAGTTCGGATTGTTCACCCCTCTCATGCGCAACCACGCCGACGCTGAGAGCCGGGAGCAGGAATTTTACCGCTTTACCGATGTTCTGCCCGCCATCCGCAATATGCTGGATCTGCGGTATGCCCTCCTGCCCTACCTCTACAGTGAGTTCATGAAGGCCGCGCTTGAGGATACACCTTACTTCCGGCCTTTGGCTTTTGACTACCCTGCCGACCCCGACGCCCGGGAGGTGGACGACCAGCTGCTTCTTGGCGAGGGCCTGATGGTCGCACCCGTCCACACCCAGAACGCCCATGGCCGGACGGTCTATCTGCCTGAGGCGATGAAGATGCTGCGTCTGCGCAGCGTCTCCGACTACGACGAGGAAGTTCTGCCCGCCGGGCGGCACTATCTGCCCTGCGAACTTGGCGAGGTGCTGCTCTTCATCCGTCCGGGCCACACCGTACCGGTGGCACAGCCCGCCGCCAACACCGCCCAGCTGGACGATACGGCCCTCACCTTCTGGCGCTTCACGCCCGACGGCCAGCCTGTGCCCTACCGGATGTATACCGACGACGGCGTGACCACCGATCACAACAGGCCCGAACACTGGCGCATCGTCGGACAATAACGCAAAAACACCCGGAAGCATCTCCGGGTGTTTTTTTTTGGTATTACAGGTATGCGACCGTCTCAGACAGGGGCTTTCTCGAGCCGTGGTTTGCCAGCGGCCCTGCGCCCTCTGCGGCATAGCCGAGGTCGAGGATCATCAGGACCTCTTCATTTTCCGGCAAGCCCAGTTCCCTGGCCAGCTCATCCGGATTGAAGAAGTTGAGCCAGCAGCTGTCCACACCTGCGTTGGCAGCGGCCAGCATCAGGTGGGTCGCCACGATGGCGGCATCCTCCATGCCGGAGTCCCGCTTTCCGCCGGGATAAGGAAAGACGCTGTTTTTATCGAAGGCCACGACGAGGCAGGTAGGTGCGCCATAGCGGCAGGGCGTCACCTTGTCGAGCTTTGCCAGGCTTTCTTCCGACTGCAGCACATAGATGCGCTGCTCCTGAGAATTCTTGGCGGTCGGGGCCAGCCGACCCGCTTCCAGGATCTCCGTCAGTTTCTCGGCTTCTACCTTACGTGTGCTGAAATTCTTGCAGGAATAACGCTCTGCAACGACCTTAGTAAATTCCATAACCGTTGTCCTCCTGACTTTGGGTGATAGACTTTTTATGTACAGAAGTCTCAGCATTATTGTAGCACGCTTTTTCTCTGAGAGCCACTGTTATTTTTACGAAAGGATCTGCCGTTTTTTAAGAAACGGTAGATCCACCCGGCCATTCCCCGCAGGCCGCCCGGGTGAAAAGTCCTTGACAAATCCTTCTAAAAGAGTTACACTGTTCTCGTTCTGAAAAACAATATGGGCCTATAGCTCAGTTGGGAGAGCGTTCGGTTCGCATCCGAGAGGTCAAGGGTTCGAATCCCTCTAGGTCCATAAAAAACAAAACGTCCTGCCGTATCTCGGCAGGGCGTTTTTCGCTAGTTTTCCGTTTCAACGCACTGTCTTAGAACATCACAGAACGCCATATCATCATCTACAGCAGCGATTGCAGCGTTGATCAAAGTCTCTCGATCAGTGTTGCCCCAGTTAATATGTAGACCATATTCCAACGCCATGCAGCGAATCAATTCACGGGTGCTACGGCCATTTCCCTCACGGAATGGATGGATGATGTTCAGTT
>OHOM01000683.1_pt1 | contig 11479 bp, 8 predicted proteins | sample 1569901 | NCBI WGS metagenome assembly OHOM01 (sample SAMEA3879526, study PRJEB24766) | human gut metagenome | biome: human-associated habitat; feature: feces | place: USA | collected 1985/1987
CGGATGAATATATCCAGAAACCGTTCAATATCGAGATCGTGAAATTACGTATCATTAAATTGTTGGAAGAACGTAATCGTTTGCGAGAGGTTTTCTTGAAAGAGTCTCAATCGCCTGCGGGACTTTCCATCGAGACAAAAGGGAAGGTAGAGAGTCTGGATGATTTGTTTATGCGTAAGTTTATCGCTTTGATAGAGGAGAATTATAGCGATCCCGATTTCAGTATAGAGAAAGGCAGTGAGAAACTGGGCCTGTCTCGTGTGCATTTATATCGAAAGGTGAAGGAGTTGTCCGGGATTACCCCTACGGACTTTTTGCGTAACTATCGTTTGAAAAAGGCATCCGCCCTATTGAAGCAGCGATCCGGAACGATTAGCGAGGTTGCTTATGCCACGGGATTCGGCTCGCCGGCCTATTTCTCCAAATGCTTTAAGGCGGTTTATAATATAACGCCAACCGAGTTTATAGAGTCTTTGTAAGGATGCTGCTTGTACAGATGTTACATACGGGTAACGTCTGTTATTGTCCCTTGGAAATAAATCTTTTATGTAACTTGTGTGATTTATCTTGTAGCTATAGTTATCGTTGTATTTATAACGATGATATACTTTTGCGGTGTCGATAAGTACGAAAGTTGTTTTTAATAGAAAGACCATGGAACAGGTGACTGAATCAAGACGTAAACCAATTGTCGTTGGGATTGGAGAATTATTATGGGATATGCTTCCTTCCGGGAAAAAGGCTGGGGGGGCCCCGATTAATTTTGTCTATCATGCGTCTTGCCTAGGTGCTGAGGGATATGCTATCAGCGCTGTCGGAGATGATGAGTTGGGTAAAGAGATCGTTGATGAGTTGGATAAGAATCATATCCAGCATTTGATCGAGAAAGTGCCTTACCCGACGGGAACCGTTCAGGTAGAGTTACGAGAAGGTATCCCTACTTATACGATTCATGAGCGAGTGGCTTGGGATCATATATCGCCTACATCCGATGCGATTGATTTGGCGGAGAAAGCGGACGCTATTTGTTTCGGTACATTAGCCCAGCGTTCCCGTCAGTCCCGGGAGACGATACAAGCGATCTCGTCGTTTGCGCCGAAAGACGCTTATCATTTGCTGGATATCAATCTTCGCCAGCGATACTATGATAAGGAGTTGATCGAGGAGTCTTTGTACTTAGCGAATGTGTTGAAGGTGAATGATGAGGAGTTTAACGTTCTTCGGGACTTATTCGGCTTGAATGGAACTGAGAGGGAAGTGGCTTTATGGTTTATTGAGAAATACGGCCTTCGGATGTTTGTCTTGACTGCGGGGAGCTCCCATAGTACGATTTATACGAGAGAGGAGATCTCTACGTTGCCCACGCCGGAGGTCACGGTGGCGGATACGGTCGGGGCGGGGGATGCTTTTTCGGGGGCTCTAATCATTTCGCTCTTAAAGGGGAAGTCCTTAAGCGAGGCCCATCATTTCGCTGTAAAGACAGCGGCTTTCGTTTGTACGAAAGAAGGTGCGTGGCCTGTTTATGAAGAGTAATTCGTTTATATCATATGTGTTTAGATGTTTTGAGTTTATACAATTTCGAATAGGTATTACGTTTTTAAGGTAAAAAGGTTGTTAGGATATAAGAAGAGAAAGGCAAAAAGAAAAAGATGGTTTTTGTTTTAGGTTAAGTTAGATTAGATTGGTGAAAAGTGGCTCGGCTGTTGAAGTCGGGCTATTTTTATGTCCTTATGTTTCCTTCAAATAGAATGGTCTCGATAACCTGCAAGATTCTTCTTACAGGCTAACGAGACCTTCCGCTTTTATCTTTTCTGATAGCTTACAATTAATAAGCTCTCTCCAATAACCAAGCGTCTTGGAAGTTAGGAGCGTATTTCGCCTTGATGGCATCACGGCTATCGGCGGCGTCCGCTTTATTGTCGAAACTAGCGACGATCACACGCAACATCCCTTGCTCGTTCTCGCCCAACACTGCGTTGTAACCATCATTCTGCATACGTTCTTTTAATGCGTAAGCGTTTGTCTTATTCTTGAAACTACCGACAACAACGCTATAACGTTTCAGACGGCTAGCGTCCTCGCCTTGAGCGGCGTTGATTTTTTCCGTACGAGTGGTAGCCGTAGAGGTTCTGGGTTTTGAGACAGGAGCGACCTCAACAACTTCTTCCTCTTGTTCTACAACCTCAACAGGAGCCGTCGACTCTTTTTCTTTGGCCTGTTCGTAAGCAGCCTTGTACGCGCTCTGTTTAGGTTTACATGAGCCGAGTGCTAATACCATACATACAGCGGCTCCAAATAACCAAATCTTATTCATACTGTTCAGTTCTTATAATTAGTAACGCGAAGATATAAATTATATTTAGTACTTTCGCACTCAAATTGTAATATATTATAACGGCATGAATAAATCTATCGGAACAATGATTATGGCAACATCTCTACTGTTAGGTGCTTGCAATCCGGCTACGGATGTGAACGTGAAGGAGACCGGTGATAAGAACCTTATCGGGAAGTCGGACATCCGGATCAAAGACGGTCGCATGACCCCGGAAGCTTTGTGGGCCATGGGACGTATCGGCGGTATGAACGTATCTCCGGACGGGAAAAAAGTGGTGTATACGGTGGCGTATTATAGCGTACCGGAAAACAAGAGCAACCGTGAGGTCTTCGTGATGAACGCTGACGGATCGGATAATAAGCAAATCACGAAAACCGGATTCGCTGAGAACGAGGCCGTATGGATCAAAGGAGGAACCAAGATCGCTTTCTTATGTAACGAGAGTGGTAGCAGCCAGCTTTGGGAAATGAATCCGGATGGGACGGACCGTAAGCGACTTTCCGATTATGACAAGGATATCGAGGGTTTCGCTTTCTCTCCCGATGAGAAAAAGGTCTTGTTTATCTCGCAAGTGAAAACCGTGAACAGTACCGCTGATAAATATCCGGATTTGGATAAGGCGACAGGTGTTATCATTACGGATTTAATGTACAAGCATTGGGATGAGTGGGTGACTACCGTTCCGCATCCTTTTGTCGCCGATTTCGATGGCGAATCGATCAGCAATCCTGTGGATGTGATGGAGGGCGAGTTGTTTGAGAGCCCGATGAAGCCGTTTGGCGGTATCGAGCAATTGGCTTGGAACACTACCTCGGACAAGATTGCCTATACCAGCCGCAAAAAGACGGGTAAAGAATATGCGATCTCCACGAATTCAGATATTTATGTATATGATCTGAATACGAAGCAAACGACCAATATAACGGAAGAGAACAAGGGATATGATACGAATCCCACCTATTCTCCGGACGGAAAGAGCATCGCTTGGTTAAGTATGGAACGGGATGGTTACGAGGCGGATCAAAATCGCTTGATGGTAATGAATCTGGAGACGGGTGAGAAAACATTCGTAAGCAAGGATTTTGACTCCAACGTGGACTCTTATTGCTGGAGCGCTGATTGCGAGCGTATCTATTTCACGGGCGTTTGGCATGGCGAGTCGCAGGTTTATCAGATAGACTTGGCGAATGGCAATAAGATTACCCCGCTGACCGAAGGTATGTACGATTACGCCTCTGTCGCTCTTCTGGGCGATAAGCTGATCGCTCAACGTCATTCCATGAGCATGGGAGACGAGATCTATTCGATCGATTTGACAGGGGATCATACGGTAACTCAACTTACGTTCGAGAACAAGCATATTTACGACCAGCTTACGATGGGTAAGGTGGAGGAGCGTTGGATGAAGACGACAGATGGCAAGCAGATGCTAACGTGGGTTATCTATCCGCCTCAGTTCGATCCGAATAAGAAGTATCCTACCTTGTTGTTCTGTGAGGGTGGCCCGCAAAGCCCTGTTAGCCAGTTCTGGTCTTACCGCTGGAATTTCCAGATCATGGCGGCTAATGATTATATTATCGTGGCACCGAACCGTCGGGGGCTTCCCGGATTTGGCTTGGAATGGAATGAGGCTGTCAGTGGCGATTATGGCGGACAATGCATGAAAGACTATTTCACCGCTATTGACGAGGTAGCCAAGGAACCGTATGTAAATAAGGATCGCTTGGGGTGTGTAGGCGCCAGCTTCGGTGGATTCTCCGTATATTGGTTGGCAGGTCATCATGATAAACGTTTCAAGGCGTTTATCGCCCACGATGGTATCTTTAATATGGAAATGCAGTATCTGGAAACGGAAGAGATGTGGTTCGCCAATTGGGATATGGGTGGAGCGTACTGGGAAAAGCAAAACGCTACGGCTCAGCGTACATTCGCGAACTCCCCGCATAAGTTCGTGGACAAATGGGATACGCCTATCCTTTGTATCCATGGAGAGAAGGATTACCGGATCTTGGCTAATCAAGGAATGGCAGCGTTTAACGCCGCGGTTCTTCGGGGTGTACCGGCCGAGTTGCTGATTTATCCGGATGAGAACCATTGGGTATTGAAGCCCCAGAATGGCGTTCTATGGCAACGCACATTCTTTGAGTGGTTGGATATGTGGTTGAAGAAATAAAATTTGAAGGCCGTCCCCAAAGTATATAGCTTTGATGGACGGCCTTCTTTTCTCAACGCAATAACAAACTAAGCGATAGTAATATCCTTATCCAAATAAATATCTTGAATTGAATGAAGTAACTCCACGCCGTCTTTCATCGAACGTTGGAACGCCTTTCTTCCGCTAATCAGCCCCATGCCACCCGCACGTTTGTTTATGACAGCAGTGACGACAGCGTCTTTAAGATCTGAGGCGCCATGAGATTCCCCGCCGGAGTTGATAAGCCCGACACGTCCCATATAATTATTGGCTACTTGGTAACGGCAGAGGTCGATCGGATGTTCTGTCGTTAACTCTGTGTACATCTTTTGATCGATCTTCCCGAAATTGATAGCGGTGAAACCTCCGTTGTTCTCCGGTAGCTTCTGCTTGATGATATCGGCCTTGATCGTGACACCAAGGTGATTAGCCTGTCCGGTCAAATCGGCTGCCGCGGAATAGTCGATGCCATCCTTTTTAAAAGAGCTGTTTCGTAAATAGCACCATAATACGGTCGCCATACCTAGTTCATGGGCATACTCGAATGCGTCGGCAATCTCGACTAGCTGACGTCGGCTTTGCTCTGATCCGAAATAGATCGTGGCCCCTACAGCTACGGCGCCCATATTCCATGCTTCCTTCACCGTACCGAATACGATTTGATTGTAAGAATTCGGATAAGTAAGAAGCTCATTATGATTTAGTTTTACCAAGAATGGAATCTTATGAGCATATTTTCGTGCGACTGACCCTAGTATGCCGAACGTAGAAGCGACTGCGTTGCAACCACCCTCGATCGCTAATTTTACGATATTCTCCGGATCGAAATAAATGGGGTTTGGAGCGAAGGAAGACCCTGCGGTATGCTCGATATCTTGATCTACCGGGAGGATAGAAACATATCCGGTGTTAGCTAATCTTCCGTGCCCCAACAAGGTTTGCAGACTATTGAGAGTCTGTATGTTTCTATCTGAATTGCCCCACACATCGTCCACGCAAGTGGGTGATGGAAGATGAAGCAGCGATTTATCAATAGTCTTACATACGTGATTTAAATAATAATCACTTTTGTCTCCTAATAAACTAATAATCTTTGATGTATCCATATAAATAAATATTTACTTAGTAAACAATCGCTGTCAAAAATAAGTTCCATAGTTTTTATCGATTAACACATAGAATTAATCTATCGATGAATTATGGTAGTATCGGATAGTTTAGTTAATTTTGTGCCATACAACCAATAAAAATTTTGCGATATATGAAAAAGAAATGGATTTGCACAGTATGTGGTTATGTACACGAAGGTGATGAGGCTCCTGAGTTCTGCCCTCAATGTAAACAACCGAAAAGCAAATTTAAGGAATTAGTAGAGACAGAAGGTGCGTTGCAGTTCGTTGACGAACATGTACTAGGTGTTGCTAAAGGTGTAGACCCAGTGATTTTGGAAGGTCTGAACGCTCACTTTATGGGAGAATGTACCGAAGTTGGTATGTATTTGGCCATGAGCCGTCAAGCAGACCGTGAGGGTTATCCTGAGGTAGCTGAGGCATTCAAGCGTTACGCTTGGGAAGAGGCTGAGCACGCTGCTAAGTTCGCAGAGCTTCTTGGCGACGTAGTTTGGGATACGAAGACTAACTTGAAAAAGCGTATGGAAGCTGAGGCTGGCGCATGCGAGGACAAGAAACGTATCGCTACATTGGCTAAACAACAGAATTTGGACGCAATCCATGATACCGTACATGAGATGTGCAAAGACGAGGCACGTCATGGCAAAGGATTTGAAGGTTTATATAATCGTTATTTCAAGTAATTTAGAGGTATTAGTTATATGTTTTAAAGAGGGGCGTTCTGTGAAGAATGCCCTTTTTTGTATTTGATAAAGTAATTTTAGCCTTTCAAGAGAATAACGATACTATATTTTATGTACTTTTGTACACGTCAACCACAAGGAAAGATGCCGGAGTGGTCGAACGGGCCGCACTCGAAATGCGGTGAGCGGGTAACCGCTCCCTGGGTTCGAATCCCAGTCTTTCCGCTTGATAACTATGACTTATCCACGCAGAATACTAAATGAAGCATATCGATATTGCGATAATGTTTTATGAAATTTGCGATTTCCCTCATATCGTTTCTTAGTGCTACTTTTTGAGAGGGGATATTTGTGTCCCGTATGATGGAGTATACTTTGTCGAAGTTAAGGATATTGAAGGCGTATTCCTTACAAGCTATGGCGGCCTCGGTAGCATAACCTTTATGCCAGTATTCCGCCCTAAGCAAATAACCGATCTCCGGAACCTGTTGACCATTGAATTCTTGATAGGTGAGACCACATTGACCGATAAGCTCTCCGCTGTCTTTCTCTATCATCCCCCATAAGCCAAAACCATCGTTTTGATACCTCCTTAATTGCTTATCAAGCCATTCTTGTACTTCTTTTTTACTGAACGCTCCCTCGTAAGCGTACATTACAATCGGATCTTGTAAAAGCTTACAGATATTATCAAAATCATCTTGTTTTAATTCCCTTAATAGGAGTCGCTTTGTCTCTAATATCATCTCTTTCATACGATATTTCTTTTTGTCTTCTCAAATTTTTGGATGACTAGTTAGAATATATCGCTCAAGGAATACCGGAGTTGATCCATCATCAACGGCACTTCCGCCTCCTCGATTCCCGCTACAAGAAGATCGGGAATATCTTGATTGAACTGCTCTTGGAACTTCGAGAAATCACCGGACTCTTTCTCCACGGCTTTTTTATAAAAAGCAAGCGCTCCCTTTATATTCTGTAATGCCCATTCCGTATGTCCCGCATTCAAGAAATCTTGGGTGTTGGGTTGATTATCCATGATCTTTTTGTAATAATTACGCGCCTGATCGTATTTACCTGTCAAGAAAGAACACCAAGCGATCGGACGCCAAGCCTTCGTGCTTTTATTGTCCAGATAATCTACCTTGAAATAATATTTCAGCGCCTCATTATAATTCTTGAGTTCAAGATGGCAGTGGCCGATACATATTTGGATCGATAAATCATTCGGATTGAAAGCCTCGTAACGATGATAGTATTTCAACGCTTCTTCCGGTTGCTTTAAGGTACGGTAACAACCGGCGATCCGGCGAATAACCCATTTACTGTCCGGATTGATAAGATCCGCATGTAAATAAGCCTCCAAAGCGCCTTGTATATCACCATTCATTTGTTTGCAATAACCGATTTTCTGGAATAAGATGTCGCTTTCTTGATTTGCGTCGGATAAGCGATTGTAGATCGTGAGCGCGTCAAGGAAGTAATTCTTCCGGAGATAATACTCCGCTATCGTTGTCAAACTTTCCTCATCACTGACGTAAGGCTGCAAAATTGGCAGGTTATGAAAGTCTAACGCAGATGTAAATATGTCATCAAAATCCAGATGTCCCGGATAAAGTTTGAAGAAACGATACAAGTCCTGTATGTACTGTCCGGATATGATTTCCAGTTTTCCCCGTTTACTGATCAATTCCTCCTTCGTTTGCTGAATCATCTCGGAGGCTTGGCTACCAAATTGTCCCATCATCATTTGACGGGCTTGATCCGGCAATTGCATCATACTGAAATATAAGGAATATTTATCGGAATTACACATGAATGCCGCAAGAGTCATGGAATCTAGCATATCCTTTTCCGTTTGATTCTTGCTCAACTGATTGCCAAAAGCGGAATGCTCGGTCGTGAATGGCATGAACCAGTTACCCAGTTCCCGGAAAAAGGGGAAATGCTTTAGATGCACGAAAGTAGAGTGCATTACGTCCGCGCCTTCTTGTTGCAGTTCGCTGAACTCCTCCATTTTCTTCCCTAAGGAACTGTTCGATAACATATTCTGCCACTCCGGATTCATCTCGTTTCCGAGAAGTTCCGGATTGATATCCTTTAAGTTTATCTTTTGACTGATTTTAGGGCCTAGCTTGATCATCTCCGGAATGATCTCGTCTTGTAGCTTACGGGTGATCTTCTCTGTCTCACGGGCTAGGATAAAACGAAGGGTAATCGTTCGGATCGCTTTCGTGAAATTAGGAAATCCCTCGGATAAAGCCGCTAGTCGATCCGCTATCTGCGGATATAGCGCCGTACGTTTCCTATAGGTATAGAGCGTCAGGAGAATCCCGATCAACGCACGGTAACGAATCTCATCTTCTTGGAGATTGGCCGCATCGAATAATAATAGCAGTTTCTCCTTATCGAAAGCGGCTTGCAATCCCAACATTAATGCCGATACGATTTGGCTACCGATGATAAAAGGCAACTCTTGGTCATTCAATAGGTTCCTGATGGAGGCTATTTCTTCCTTATTGAGAGGATTCGAGGTCCAGATCTTATTGAATAATAGGATCGTGGCGGATTCGATTTGCTGCTGCTCCGTGATGGTTCCGGTCGGAGTCTCTATCTTCACCAAAGAGGCGTTTCTCAAAACCTTATGGAGCTGGTCATAGTTGGTAAGCTCCTTTTGCATCATTCGCCTACGGCTATAATAGGAGAGAGGCGAATCTACCGATAAGGCCTTGTGCTTCACTATATCCGCGAACTCATAGCTGGATGCGATCAAGTTGTTGTATATCTGGTCTTGCATCGGATCTTTAGCCCCCTCGATCCGGTATCGCAACATATATTTATAAGTATCTTGTAGCTCGTTCAACCTGTCTTGGAATGAGTACTCACGTATTCCCGCTATTAAACCTTGGAGAAAATCGAACGCATTCTTTAGCTCCTTTTCGTCTAATGAACCGATAATTCGGTTGTATGCTTTATTTATTTCTTGTATTGTCATATACTATTAACAACAAATGGTATGCCAAAAGTATAGTATTTAGGCTAAATTTCCTATCTTCGCGTACCTAAAAAATAAATTTAGCAGATGAAGAATATCCGCAATTTCTGTATTATTGCTCATATTGACCATGGGAAAAGTACCTTGGCAGACCGTTTGCTTGAGTATACCAAGACAGTAGAAGGTAAAGACATGCAAGCTCAAGTCCTTGACGACATGGATTTAGAGCGTGAGCGTGGTATTACGATCAAGAGCCATGCGATCCAGATGAAGTATAATTATAAGGGTGAAGAATATATACTGAACCTGATCGATACTCCGGGACACGTGGACTTCTCGTATGAGGTTTCCCGTTCTATCGCCGCCTGCGAGGGTGCGTTGCTGATCGTGGACGCGGCCCAAGGTATTCAGGCGCAAACCATCTCTAACCTATATATGGCGATAGAGAATGACTTAGAGATTATTCCGGTGATGAACAAGATCGACCTGCCTAGCGCCATGCCGGAGGAGGTAGAGGACCAGATCGTGGAACTGTTGGGCTGCCCTCGTGAGGATATCTTACGGGCGAGCGGAAAGACAGGCGAGGGAGTGACTGATATCTTGAATACGATCGTGGAGAAGGTCCCGGCCCCGAAAGGTGATCCGGAGGCCCCGTTGCAGTGTCTGATTTTTGACTCCGTCTTTAATCCGTTCCGTGGTATTATCGCTTACTTCAAGGTGGTAAACGGCGTGATCCGTAAAGGTGACCATGTGAAGTTTATCGCTACAGGAAAAGAGTATGACGCCGACGAGGTAGGTATATTGAAATTAGATATGTGCCCCCGTGAGGAGATCCGGACGGGAGACGTAGGATATATCATTTCCGGTATCAAGACGTCCCGGGAGGTGCGTGTCGGTGATACGATTACTCATGTGTCTCGCCCGGCTAAAGACGCGATCGCCGGTTTTGAGGAGGTGAAGCCGATGGTCTTCGCCGGTGTCTATCCAATCGATAGCGAGGATTTCGAGAACCTTCGTGCGTCATTGGAGAAATTACAGTTGAACGACGCTTCCTTGACTTTCCAGCCGGAGAGTTCCGCCGCGCTGGGTTTTGGGTTCCGTTGCGGTTTCTTGGGCTTGTTGCATATGGAGATTGTTCAGGAGCGTTTGGATCGTGAGTTCAATATGGATGTGATAACCACTGTACCGAACGTTTCTTATATCGTGCATACAAAGAAAGGGGAGGAGATCGAGGTACATAATCCGGGAGGCTTGCCGGACCCGACTTTGATTGATCATATCGACGAGCCGTTTATCCGTGCTTCCGTGATCACGAACACTACCTATATCGGCCCGATCATGACACTCTGTCTGGGTAAGCGTGGCATCCTGCTTAAGCAAGAATATATTTCAGGTGATCGTGTCGAGATTCATTATGACTTGCCGTTGGGCGAGATCGTAATCGACTTTTATGATAAGTTGAAGAGTATTTCAAAAGGGTACGCTTCTTTCGATTACCATTTACATGATTTTCGTCCCAGTAAGTTGGCTAAATTAGATATCCTGTTGAACGGTGAGCCGGTAGACGCTTTGTCTACATTGACGCACGTGGATAATAGTGTTACTTTCGGACGTCGTATGTGCGAGAAACTGAAAGAGTTGATCCCCCGCCAGCAATTCGATATCGCTATCCAAGCGGCGATAGGCGCTAAGATTATCGCTCGTGAGACAATTAAGGCTGTCCGTAAAGACGTGACGGCGAAATGTTATGGAGGCGATATCTCCCGTAAGCGTAAATTGCTGGAAAAACAGAAAGAGGGAAAGAAACGAATGAAGCAGATCGGTACGGTAGAAGTTCCGCAAAAAGCGTTCTTGGCCGTATTGAAGCTGGATTAGAAAGTCAATGGAATCCGTTCGCTAACTCAATGGATTTATAAAGAAAAGTCAATGGATTCTGTAACGGATTCCATTGACTTTTTTTATATAAATGGGTCACTTCTCGTTCACGAGCCGTATCCCGCCATCTTCCAGCGTGATAAGATGTTGCTTATAGAGTGCCCCGATCGCTTGTTTGAAAGCTTTCTTGCTACAGCGGAATAAGGAATAGATCACGTCCGGATCGCTCTTGTCGTGTACCAGGTAGCAGATCGGAAGAGCGGT
>OHOM01000686.1_pt1 | contig 11466 bp, 10 predicted proteins | sample 1569901 | NCBI WGS metagenome assembly OHOM01 (sample SAMEA3879526, study PRJEB24766) | human gut metagenome | biome: human-associated habitat; feature: feces | place: USA | collected 1985/1987
AGCCCGCGAAGCTGCACAGCGGCTGGCCGCTGCCCTCCGAGAACCGGTAGGCCAGCGTACCGCCGCAGGTGAGCGCGGGCGCAGCAAGGCGCAGTCCACCCAGCACGGCGCGGACGGCCCGGGGCGAACGCTGGGTGAAGACCGTCAGCCTGCCGCCCCGGCTGGAAAACAGCTGGAGCACATCCCGCACGACCTGCGGCATATTGCCGTCACCGGCCAAAAGGAGATGGTCCAGATCGCAGAGTACGAGCGTAGAATCGAGAAGTTTCGTCATACAGTCCCCCTCCTGAGCGATGCAATAAAGTGGGTGAAATACTCCGGCAGCTCCGAGTTGAAGCGGAGATGTTCCCCCGTGATGGGGTGGATGAAGCCCAATGTCTTTGCGTGGAGACACTGGCCGTGGAGCCTGGTGATGCAGTTGTGGGGGCCATACACCGGGTCGCCCGCCACGGGATGCCGGATGGACGCCATGTGGACGCGGATCTGATGGGTGCGGCCCGTCTTGAGGCGGCATTCCAGCAGGGTAAAGCCGCCGAAGCGCTCCAGCACCTTATAGCCGGTGTAGGCATACTTGGTGTGGGGCTCGCTGGCCGGGTAGACCGCCATCTTCTTGCGGTCGGTCTTGGAGCGGCCCAGATTTGCCTCCACGAAGCCCTCGTCCTGCGCAAAACCGCCGTAGACGACGGTCTGGTAGGCGCGCTCCACGCTGTGGACCGCCATCTGCTGGGACAGGCCGATGTGGGTGGCGTCATCTTTCGCCACCACCAGCAGGCCGCTGGTGTCCTTGTCGATGCGGTGGACGATGCCGGGGCGTATCTCGCCGCCGATGCCCGAGAGGCTGCCCTTGCAGTGCCAGAGCAGGGCGTTCACCAGCGTGCCGTCCGGGTTGCCCGGAGCCGGGTGGACGACCATGCCCTTGGGCTTGTTCACCACCAGAAGGTGGTCGTCCTCGTACACGATGTCCAGCGGGATGTCCTGCGGCACAGCCTCGATAGGCTTTGCGTCAGGAATTTCCAGCAGGATGGTGTCCCCCGCCTTGAGCTTGAGGCTCTTGGCGATGCTTTTGCCGTTGCAGAGCACATGACCCTCAGCCACGAGGCCTTGTAGCGCACTGCGGGAAAGGCCGGTGTCTTCCCCGCTGAGAAAGCGGTCGATACGCTGGCCTGCGGCCTCCGCCTCCACGATAAATTCACGCTGTTCCATGGTTTACTGCTCCTTCGAGGGCTTATCTTCCACTTCTTCCAGCAGGATGACCAGCACCCAGAGCGCCACACCGACGCAGACGAGGATGTCGGCGAAGTTGAAGACTGCAAAGTCGATGAACAGGGGGTTGATGTAGTCCACGACCTCACCGTTCAGCACACGGTCGATGAGGTTGCCGATGCCGCCGGCCAGCACGAGGATGAAGGCGATCTGCTGCAGGAGCTTGCCGCGGCTGCGGAAGAACAGCAGATAGGCTACGAGCAGCAGCGCAGCGCTGGTGGCGAGGATAAGGAAGAGCTGCTTTCCGCTCAGCAGGCTGAACGCCATGCCCTGATTGAGCACGAAGCGCAGCTCCACCACATGCGGGATGACGGTGATGGCCTCCACAGGGGCCAGATACTGGGTAGCCCAGAGCTTGATGGCCTGGTCGATGCCCACCAGCGCGGCCACACAGACCAGATTCAGAATGACATATGCCATAGTTTCTCCTGATTTTTTGAAAAAGGCGGCGCCCCCTTTTGCGCCGGGTGCGCCGCCAGAGATACGAAATGGTTTAGCCCTCCACAACAGCGGCGCAGCGTGCGCACAGAGTGGGATGAGCAGCGTGGGTGCCGATGTCTGCGGAGTACTTCCAGCAGCGCTCGCACTTGTCGCCGGTGGCGTGTGCAGCAGCAACGCCCAGACCCTCGACTGCGCTGGCTGCGCCGCCCTCGCCCTTGACCAGCTCCACATGGGAGACGATCATCAGGTCGGCCAGCTCGTCCATCGGGATGCTGTTGAGCAGGTCGTAGACGGCGTCATTGCAGTACAGAGTGACGGAAGCCTCGAGAGAAGCGCCGATCTGCTTATCTGCACGGGCCTGCTCGAGGACCTTCTTGACCTCGTCGCGGACAGCGATGAGCTGCGCCCACTTGGCCTTGAAGGCATCGTCAGCTGCGTACTGGCCGGCCTTCGGCATATCCTCGAAGACGACGTACTTGTTCATAGCCTCGGTCTTGGGCAGGAAGTCCCAGATCTCCTGGCTGGTGAAGCAGAGGATGGGAGCGATGATCTTGTCCAGAGCGACGAGGATCTTGTACATCGCGGTCTGCGCAGCCTTGCGGCCGGTGCCGTTGGTGCAGTACAGACGATCCTTGGTGACGTCCAGATAGAAGTTGGACATGGCCACGACGCAGAAGTTGTAGACAGCGTGGTAGACCTTGTTGAAGTCATACACAGCATAACCGGCGTTGGTGTTGACGATGAGGTCATCCAGCGCAGCCAGAGCCCAGCGGTCGATGTCCTGCAGCTGGTCGTCAGCCACACAGTCGGTGTTGGGGTCGAAGCCGTCGAGGTTGCCCAGAATGAAGCGGGCGGTGTTGCGGATCTTGCGGTAGGCCTCGCTCAGCTGCTTGAAGATGTTCTTGCCGGCACGCACATCGACGGTGTAATCGGAAGAAGCCACCCACAGGCGGATGATGTCAGCGCCGTAGTCCTTGATGATCTCGCTGGGCTCGACGCCGTTGCCGGCGCTCTTGTGCATCTGCTTGCCCTGCTCGTCCACGACCCAGCCGTGGCACAGAACGGACTTGTAGGGTGCGCAGCCCTTGCTTGCAACGCTGGTCAGCAGGCTGGACTGGAACCAGCCGCGGAACTGGTCGCCGCCCTCCATATACAGATCGGCCGGGAAGCGCAGCTCGGGGCGCTCTTCCAGAACGGCCGCATGGGTGGAGCCGGAGTCGAACCAGACGTCCATGATGTCGGTGTCCTTCGTCCACTCGGAGGCGCCGCACTTCTCGCAGACTTCACCAGCGGGGATGATCTGCTCAGCGTCATACTTGTACCAGGCGTCGGAGCCCTCCTTGCGGAACAGGTCGCTGACGGCCTTGATGGTGGCGTCGGTGATGTGGTAAGCGCCGCACTTCTTGCAGTAGAAGGCCGGGATAGGCACGCCCCAGGTGCGCTGACGGCTGATGCACCAGTCGTTGCGGTCGCGCACCATGCCGTGCATCCGGTCGTGGCCCCAATCCGGCATCCAGGTCACGGTGTCGATGGCCTTGTAGACATCCTCACGGAACTTGGCGATGGAGCAGAACCACTGCTCGGTAGCACGGAAGATGATGGGGTTGTGGCAGCGCCAGCAGTGCGGATACTGATGCTTGATGTGCAGCTGGCCCATGACAGCGCCGGCGGCAGTCAGATCGGCCAGAATGGTCTTGTTGGAAGCCCAGACGCGCTGGCCTGCGTACTTGCCGGCCTGCTCGGTCAGATAGCCGCCGTCGTCCACGGGGACGGTGATGGGGATCTGGGGGTACTTCTGGCAGACGTTGAAGTCATCGACGCCGTGGCCGCCGGCGGTGTGGACGCAGCCAGAGCCGCTTTCCAGCGTGACGTGGTCGCCGAGGATGACCCAGCCTTCCTTGGGCAGATAGACATGGTTATAGCGCATCAGCTCGAACTCAGCGCCGCTGACCGGCTCGCCCACCACCTCATACTCGGTGATGTGGCAGGCATCCATGACGCTCTTGACCAGGTCAGTGGCCATGATGTGGAACTCATCGCCGATCTTGACGAAGGAGTACTCGAACTGGCCGTTCAGGCAGATGGCCTCGTTGGCGGGCAGCGTCCAGGTGGTGGTGGTCCAGATGACGAAGTAGGTCTTCTCCATCGGGATGCCGTGCTTTGCCAGAACGCCGTTGGGGTCCTGAGAGACGTGGAAGCGGACGAAGATAGAGTCGCACTCGTCCTCGCCGTACTCGATCTCGGCCTCAGCCAGAGCGGTGCGGCAGTCGGGACACCAGTAGACAGGCTTCAGACCCTTGTAGATATAGCCCTTCTTGGCCATCTCGCCGAAGATCTCGATCTGACGGGCCTCAAACTCGGGCTTGAGGGTCAGATAGGGATGCTCAAAATCGCCGATAACGCCCAGACGCTTGAACTGGTCGCTCATGATGTCGATGTGCTCGGTGGCGAACTTCTCGCAGATCTGGCGCAGCTCGAGCTTGGAGATGTCCTTCTTCTTCTCGCCGACGGAGGACAGGGCCTTCAGCTCAATGGGCAGGCCGTGGGTATCAAAGCCGGGCACATAGGGAGCCTGGAAGCCCTCCATGTTCTTCTCGCGGATGATGATATCCTTGATGATCTTATTCAGCGCGGTACCCATGTGGATATTGCCGTTGGCATACGGAGGGCCGTCGTGCAGGATGAACTGAGGTTTGCCCTCGTTGTGCTTCATGAGCTGGTTGTACAGGTCGTTGTCGTCCCAATCCTTGAGCATGACCGGTTCCTTCTTGGGCAGGCCGGCGCGCATCTCAAACAGAGTCTTGGGCAGATTCAGAGTACTGTCGTACTGAGACTTATTCTTAGCCACTGGTTTTACACTCTCCTCTATTGGTTTTGCAGTCGCAAACAGCGCAGCTATGCGCTTATTTTATCAAAACAGCTTTACGGCACACAAATGATGCCTTGCTGTCGATGCTTAGGGAATTATTCGCTGAAGCTCACGCCCTGAAAGACAGCGTTGGGGTCTGCCGGGGGCGGGTCGAGCTTGAGCTGAGATTCGTCCTTCTCCCAGAAGTCCTCGCCAGCCTTCTCGGGGGCGGCGTCTTCCGTCTCGGCAGCGTCCGCAGCGGGTGCTGCTTCCTCGGTGGTATCGGCATCCTCGGTTTCGGGCAGCTCAGCCTCGGCATCCTGTGCGGGGGTCTCTTCTTTCTGCTGGAACTCCGGCAGACGGCTCAGGGACTCCACATGGGTGCGGTAGAGGTTCAGCACGTCGGACTTGAAGCGGGTGACCTCGAGACGAACGCGGTCATACTCGCGCTCTTCGGCCAGCTTTTTGTCGTTGGCCTCGCTGATGATCTCGTCGGCGCGGTCGCTGGCCTTCTGCAGCAGCTCGTTGGCATCCCGGATGATGTCGTCGCCGCGCAGATTTGCACGGTGCAGGATGTCCTCGGCCTTCTGGTTGGCCTCGCGGATGACGTTTTCGCCCATGCGCTGCGCGTTGATGAGGGCGCTCTTGAGCATATCGCCGTCGGCCTCATAGCTCTGCATATTGCGGCGCAGGGTCTCGTTCTCGGCAGTCAGGTCGGCCACCTGCTTGCGCAGGGCCTCCATCTGCTCCGCATCCTGCCCGAGCTGCTGCTCTACTTTATCCAGAAAGCGGTCAACATCCTCGGTACGGTAGCCGCGGAGGTTCTTTTCGAATTGGACAGAGCGCACGTCCTGCGGTGTCAGCATAATGATCTCCTCCATTTTATCCAGTCGTCCTTCTCAATACTGGAAGAACTCGATGATCTGTCGGTCTTTTTTGCTCTTGCCCGGCAGGGCTGTGAGGCGGAAGCGCCCTTTGCCCCGCACTGTGAACACGTCAGATTCGTATACCGGCGCATGGGCGCTGGAAACGGGCAGATGGTTGATCTCTACCCTTCCCGCTGCCACAAGCTCTGCGGCCATGCCCCGGCTGCACCGCAGCATGGCGGCAAGTACAGCATCCAGACGCAGCGACGATACGGTCGCGGTCTGTAACCGGCGCTCTGCCTGCGCAAACTCCGGTACTTCGTCCAGCGCCAGCTGCTGAGCCGTCACCTCGGTGCGGCCCACACTGCGCAGCTCCTGACAGATAAGGGCTGCAGCAGGCTCCAGCGCGAACAGATAAGCGGTACCCGGCTCCTCCGGCGGCAGAACGATGTCGCCCAGCGCCTCGCGGCGAAGCTCGAGCCCCATCAGGCTGCCCAGATAGTCCTTATGGACGGGCAGCTGCGCCCCGGCCAGCGCACGGCACCTGAGCCGGACGCAGCAGACAGGGCTTGCAGGGTAGCAGTCTTCCGGCTCGAGGCAGAGCACCCGGCGCTCAGCGTCGGGCCAGCCGCCCTCGAAGCGGCAGCTTTCCTCCGGCGCACCGGCACGGTTGAGTGCCGCCTGCGCCAGCTGCTGTTCTCTGTCGCTCAGGAACGCCGAATAACGGGCGATGCCCCGGCCAAAGGCGGCGCGGGCTAGGTCCTCGACATGACGCATGAGGAAGCGTTCCTCATCGTTCTGCGCCGGGACGAAGCCCCGCACGGCGCTTTGCTGGGTATCAATAGAACGCGCCATTGTTCTCCAGCTCGTCCAGCAGGTCGCCCATGATGTCTACATTGTAGGGAGTAATGATGAAGGTGCTGTTGGCCACCCGCTTGATCTGGCCGTTGTTGGCGTAGGCCACACCGGAGAGGAAGTCCACCAGACGGCGGGAAACTTCCTTGTTGGTGGATTCCAGATTCAGCACGACGGTGCGCTTGTTGTTCAGGTGGTCTGCAATGGTGCTGGCATCCTCGAAGTGCTCAGGCTTGACCAGAACGACCTTGAGCTGGGTGGTCGCATGGATGTTGACCACCTTGCCGTTCCGCTTGGGGGCTGCACCCTCTTCGGGCTCGTCCTCTTCCTCGTTGCCTGCGACGCCGAGACCGTTGTTGTTATTCACCATCTGAGGACCGTCGTCCATGTACTGATCGTCGTAATCGTCCTCACTGCCGAAAAGCCCTTTTTTCAGGCTGTCCACAAAAGACATAGAAACTTGCTCCTTTCATTCGGGCAGCTCACGCTGCCTGGCACCCCTTTGTGAAAAAGAGTTGCTAATAGCTTTTTCTATTATCTGATTTTTTGCGTCAGATGTCAATAACTACAAAAGCTTTCCATCATACAAATTTTGTCCCGAAACGATGATCTCGTCATAAAGGCGGACTTCGCTGATGGTTTTAGTCTTATCGGTGCTGCTGGGCATGACGATGCAGTAGTCGCCATCCGTCACCAGCGGATGGGCGCTGTCCACAGGGTCGATCTTACAGAAGCGGGCGAGATTGCCGTACTTGACGTAGACGCCCGGGATGTAATTTTCGCCCTGCGTCTCAGACTCGGTGCCGTCCTCTTTCAGATAATGGATCGCGTCGATGGGGACGCGCAGGCCGGTGGTCTCGTCCACGATGATCTGGGCCTTGGCCCGGCTGAGGCGGAGGACATCGCCGTTGATGACCTCGCAGGTGACGACGAAGCGGGCCAAGCCGCTGGCCTCGTCGATGCTCACCTCCGACACCGACGCCTTGAGGGGCGTTTCCATCTGGCCGGGAAACTTGATCTTCACCGAGCGGGTCAGGGGCTTGCCGTTGTCGCCCAGCAGCTTCTCCCCTTCCTTAGCCGAACAGAGGCCGACGTACCGCCACGCAAAGCCCGAGACGATCTTGCCCGCGCAGCCGTCCAGCGGCAGCTCGGGGTCAGAGTTCAGATACGCCTGCAGGTCGGTGGTGTTCAGCGCGAGGATGTCATCTGCCCCGGCGTTGAGCCGCCCGCTGGCAGAGCTGCGGATGAAGTAACCCGTCTGAGGGGCGGTGATCTGGGTCGGCCCCCCCAGCTGGGCCTGCACCTGCGCCGACTGCTCGGTGAGGGAGGCGATCTGGGCCGAGAAGTCCGAGACTTCACCGGTGATGACCCAGAGCTTGTTCTGAGCGAGGATGTAGTTCTCTTCGCCCTGGGCTGTCTCGTCGTAGGCAGAGCCGTCCAGCGCATCCATCATATCATAAAGCGCGGAAGCCCGCTCTTTTTTCAGGGAATCCAGCTGGGTGGCGGTGGTATTCTGAGAGCGCTGCAGAAGCTCAGTCTGGTCGTTCAGGCTGGTGAGCTGCTGGCGGAGGCCCGCCTGTTCCGGGCTGCTGTAGATCTCCGCTACCGCAGCCCCCGCCGAGACGCGCTCGCCGTCGGCCGCGAGATAGCCCAGCGTTCCGCCGCCGGGAACATAGACTTCATCGAAGAGGAGAACGCCGTCGGCGTCCACCGTATCCGCCACGGTGGCAAGAAGCGCCGTCTCGTAGGTGTTGGGCGGAAAGAGCACCTGCAGGGCCTGATAGCCCACATAGATGCCCGCCAGCATCACGACAGTGATAACGAAGCCTGCCAGCTTGCCCAAAGCGCCGGACGCGCCGGGATCAGAGCGTGGTCTATCCATCATAAAAGGTCACCCTTTCGCTAAAAATTCTCGGGTCAGCTGCACAGCCCGGGCTGTAACATCCGGCGCAGAGGCGTCCAGCCAGACCACGCCGTCCATATGGCGGAACCAGGTCAGCTGGCGTTTGGCGTAGTTGCGGGAGGCCTGCTTGAGCTTTTCGGTGCAGGCATCCAGCGGGGCCGTTCCCTCGAAATAAGGGAAGAACTCCTTGTAACCGATGGCCTGCGCTGCCGTGCGGTAGGTCTGGCAGTGGTCATAGACCAGCTTTGCCTCATCGAGGAGACCGGCGTCCAGCATCTTGTCCACCCGCAGGTCGATGCGGCGGTAGAGCTGGGCGCGGTCGGGAAAGTCCAGCCCCAGCACCAGCGAACGATAGGGCCGCTCCGGCGGGTGGGACTGGGCCTTTTGCTCGCTCAGACGCTTGCCGGTGGCGCGGAAATGTTCCAGCGCCCGCAGGACCCGCACCTGATTGTTCGGGTGGATGGCGGCGGCGGCTTCCGGGTCGGCAGCCTGCAGCTCTTTGTACATGGCCTCCGGGCCTTTTTCCGCCATCTCTGCGGCCAGCTGTTCCCGCAGGCCGTCCGGCGTCTTCTCAGCGGCGAAGCGGACACCGTACAAAAAGCTCTGGACATAGAGGCCCGTGCCTCCCACGAGAATGGGCAGACGGCCCCGGGCGGAAATGTCAGCCTCGAGCGTTCCGGCCAGCGCGACGAAATCCGCCACGCTGAAGGGCTCGTCCGGCTCCAGAATATCCACCGCATGGTGCGGGACGCCGTGGGTCTCTTCGGGCGCGACCTTCGCCGTACCGACGTCTAATCCTTTATAGATCTGCATCGAGTCGGCGCTGATGACTTCGCCCTCGAAAGCTTCGGCCAGCGCCACGCCGAGAGCGGTCTTGCCGGTGGCAGTGGGGCCGACGACGGCCAGCACCGGATGCTTTTTGTTACACGATTCGGCCAAACTGCTTTTCCAGCTCCTTTCGGGTGAGTTTGAGGACGCAGGGGCGCCCATGGGGGCAGAAGGGCGGCACTTCGCCGGAGAGAATTTTTTCGGCCAGCGCCATCAGCTCCTGCGGCGAGGTGTGGTCGCCCGCCTTGATGGCGGCGCGGCAGGAGATGGAGTGGAGCACCCACTCTGTCCGCTCGTTCAGGGCATCGCGGCTGCCGTGGGCCAGCTTTGCCGCCAGCTCGACCAACAAATCTTCGGCACTGCTCTGCTCCACATCAGCGGGGACCGAGCGCAGGCAGACCGAGCTGCCGCCGAAATCGCTCACCTCGAGGCCGGCGCTTTCCAGCAGGTCGAGGTTGGTCAGCAGAGCGGTTTTTTCCTCGGCGGAGAGCTCCACCACCAGCGGCTCCAGGAGGAGCTGGCTGGGGACATCGCCGTAGTGGGCGGCCAGCTTCTCGAAGAGCTGGCGCTCGTGGGCGGCGTGCTTGTCGATGATGCAGATCTCGTCGCCCCGCTCCGCGAGGATATAGGTGCGGAAGATCTCGCCCACATACCGCAGGGGCTCCGGGCCGTCCTGAACGTCAAAGCCCAGCTGCTCCGGGGCTGCGCTCTGCTGCGGCTCATCCGAAGCCTCCGGCAGCGGCGGACGCTCCGGTTCTTCTGGGGCAGGCTCCCACGCGGCCATATGATCGCGGGTGACATCCGGCAGGTCGATGTCTGCCTCGATGTCCAGCTGTGACTCACTGGATGCAGCCCGGAAGGGCGGCGGCTCAAGGACGCTTTCCCCCTGCGGCGGCTCAGGGCTGTGGAGGGCAGCGTTCATCGGAAGAGGCTCGGAGGCCGCAACCGTTGTCCATGTGTGCTCCGATGCCGGCGCAGCCTTTTCCGGGGCTTTTACGGGCAGCGGGAGGATGTCCCGCTCCGGGGCAGAGGGCTGTGTCGGGCGGGGTGCCACAGACGCTGCCGGTGCCGCCGGACGGAGAGGTTTTTCCTCCGGGTGCGGCAGGCTTCCCGGCTCTGCCTGGCCCGAAATCACCGCCGAAAGCCCTGTAAAGTTATTATTCTTTACAGCATTTTTTCCTTTATTTCCGCTATTTTCATGCTCATTGGATACATCGTTCTCTTTCTCGCTGTCAAAGACGAACCGTCTCTCCCCTGTACCCGGCTGGCTCAGTGCCAGCTTGACGGCATGGTAGACGAGGTCGAAGATGTCGTTTTCCCGGGCAAAGCGGACTTCTGTTTTTGCCGGATGGACGTTGACATCCACAAGGTCGGCGGGCATCTCAAGAAGCAGGATCCCTCCAGGAAACTTGCCCTGCATCATAGTACCCTTGAACGCCATCTCCATGCCCGCCATCATGGTGCGGTTGCGGACATAGCGGCCATTGATATAGAAATACTGCATACTGCGGCTGGCGCGGCAGCTGCGGGGAGCTGGCCGTCGCCGGGGGTGACATACTGCAGCTTGCCCTCACGGAGGAACTTGAAGCTCACCTCAGGGTGGCTGAGGGCCACATGGCCCATGAGGTCGGCCACGAAGGTGCCCTCGCTGGAATCCTTTTTGAGGAACTTCATCCGGGCAGGAGTATTGAAAAAGAGGTCACGGACCCGGATGGTGGTGCCGACGCCTCGCGCACCCGGCTCGATGGGCTGCTCTTCCCCGCCTTCGATCCGGTAGAGGGAAGCGCACTCGTCGGCCTCGGTGCGGGTAAGCACTTCGACGCGGGCCACGCTGGCGATAGAGGCCAACGCTTCGCCGCGGAAACCCAGCGTGTGGATGCTGGTGAGGTCGTCTTCCGTCCGAATCTTGCTGGTGGCATGGCGTAGAAACGCAGTGGAAATCTCGTCTCTGGGGATTCCGCACCCATTGTCCGTCACCCGGATGAACCCGATTCCGCCTTCCTTAATCTCGATGGTCACTGCCGTCGCTTTCGCGTCGATGGCGTTCTCCAAAAGCTCCTTTACCACGGAAGCGGGCCGTTCAACCACCTCTCCCGCTGCAATCTGGTTAATGGTCGTCTGATCAAGCACCTTAATATTTGGCACCAAAACACCTCCTATTTCTCTGCCTCCCAGCGGTTTTTAAGCCTTGACTGGAATTTATCGAGAGTTACCAGAGCCTCCACCGGAGACAGTCTGCTGATATCCAAATCCATCAGTTCCCGGATAATATCCTCCTCGCGGACGGTATCAAAAATCGACATCTGCCGCAGATCTACCTCGTCCGGACGTTCTACGCTGCGTCTGGGCTGGGCGCTTCTGCTGCCGGAAGCAATCTCCTTGGCCCGGGCCGTAATATCCGCGTCTGAAAGCTCCTCCACCAGCTCCTTGGCCCGGCTGATAACCGGCTCCGGCACTCCCGC
>OHOM01000700.1_pt1 | contig 11208 bp, 7 predicted proteins | sample 1569901 | NCBI WGS metagenome assembly OHOM01 (sample SAMEA3879526, study PRJEB24766) | human gut metagenome | biome: human-associated habitat; feature: feces | place: USA | collected 1985/1987
CTTCTTGCCTGAAAGACATAAATAACGTCTATAATCCGGGAACGACCGCCGCTGTGGTTCGTCAACATGGAGATAGCGCGTTGATGATGGCTAATACCCGGTTCGGCTGGATCTATGCGACGAAGCTGAGCTCATACTCAGAGGGTAAATGCTTGTTGGTGAGTTTTGATTATGATCCTAGCTTGCCGGAAAATACGGGTGCGGAACAAAAAGGGTATTATACGGTGACGATACAAGGGGAAACCGCCGTTAACCAGCAAAACGCTGAGAGTCCTCTTACGGATACGCATAAACTGTTGACAAATGAGCAACCGGTGCTTGCGGTTAATCCGAATGACTCTGTTCTGTACGTCAAATTGGAAGATTATTTGTTTTTGCCTTCCGCCTGTTGGACAACAAAAGACCGGGCTTTGAATTGGCAACTGACTTATGATCCGACTCAACAACCAGTTGTTGAAAATCGAAAATCTATCTATTCCTTATATTTACGGGCTGCCGCTACGACTGGAAAGCCGGAGGATAAGGCAGAGGAGGCTGTCGCGGTTATCAATGCCTTTAATCTGGCGAATTTTATCAAGGATATGCGAGAACAAGGTGGACGCGACGCGGATATGTATGTTCGGATTCATTATATCGATCAAATTAATCCGAAAGATAGTACCCAGTTTACATGGGGAGTAACGGATCCTTTACTTATAAACTAAAGAAGATGAGAAAGCGAATTTTATACGGCTTATTTTTATCCTTGTTTTTCTTAATGACCTCTTGTATGGGGGATGGAAGTAACTCCATCAATTATCATCGGGTAGGAGTGATACGTGAGAATCCTATGCGATGTATCTATACGGCGGATGATCAAGGGAATATATTTATCGTCTCTTCCTCTGAGTTTGAGAATCGGACGGATTTGAAAGAGGGTGACTGTTGCGTGGTTGATTTCAAGACGAATTTTAGCGAGGAATTGGGCAATGGTGTTTACAACGCTGAGATTTATAAGTATGATTCGGTCGCTGTATGGCCTTTGCATGAGACATTGACTGATACTACGGTTGTATTGGACAAGGAGCGTCTGGTTACGCTGGACTTTAAGAAAAGTATTTATTTGGAAGGACGTTTCTTCTTGCAAACCCAACATGTAAATCATCAGGTAGACCAAAAGGATATTTTCAATTTATCCTATAACCCTGATCAGGAGGTGGAAGAAGACAGCACCGGACAACGGGTCTATAACCTATATCTCCGGGTAACCCAAGAGGGGGGTACCGGCGATTCCACTAAATGGATCAATACGACCGCTTTTACAATCGATAAGTTTTTGGACCAAGCCAAAGCGATAGAGAGTAGTGAGGGGCAAAATGTGATAAATTTTAAAATAAATTACGCCGAACGCTATAATGCGGATACAACCGCATGTGTTTGGGGGGCTACCGACGTATTTACGTTGCGTTTTACGAATTAAATATATACTTTTGCTATTTAAAAGTAAACAGAGATGTATAAGGAGATATTTAGGTGGGTAATCGCTATCATCTCACAGCCGGCGAAGGCGTGGGTCTTGTTAGCGAAAAAAGGAGAGAAGCAGGAGGAGTTCTTATCCCGATTCGTGTATCCTTTGATCGGCTTCGTTACTGTTGCGGCTTTTCTGGGCGTATTGTTTACGCGGAAGGAGTTTGATTTAGAGCTGGCCTTGAAGTCGTCTATCCGGACATTGGTGTCCTCGTTCGGTGGTTTTTACCTCGGGGCTTATCTGATGAATGAGATATGGCAAGGTTTATTTAAACGGGAGAAGGACTTGAAACTGTGGTTGCGCTTCGTCGGGTATTCCTCATCGTTGATGTTCGCTTTGAATATCGTATTGATGTTGCTTCCCGAGTTTTTCTTCTTGCGGATATTTATCCTTTATACATTCTATATTGTTTGGGAAGGCGCTGGTCCGTATATGGGAGTCGAGGAGAAGATCCGTCTGAAGTTCGTAGGATTTACAACCGCCATTATATTACTGACTCCGGCAGTTATCGAGATTTTGTTATCGATGCTGATGCCCGGTTTGAGTTTTTGACAGAATAACACAAGATGAAAGAGAAGATTAGTAATAACATACAGATAAAGAATAAGCGGGCGACGTTCGATTACGAGTTGCTCGACACTTTTACGGCCGGGATCGTACTGACCGGAACGGAGATTAAATCGATCCGTTTAGGGAAGGCGAGTTTGGTAGATACGTTTTGTATCGTGGAAAAAGGGGAACTGTGGGTGAAGAATATGTACATCGCCGAATATTTTTACGGTACGTACAATAATCACAACGCACGGCGGGACCGGAAATTACTTCTTACCAAAAAGGAATTACGAAAGATCGAGGGTGCGGTTCGTGCCAGTGGTTTTACGATCGTTCCCACTCGTTTGTTTATCAATGAGAAAGGATTGGCGAAAGTAGTCGTCGCGATCGCACGAGGTAAAAAGGAATATGATAAGCGAGACTCCATCCGGGAACGTGACGACCGACGGGAGATGGATCGGGCTTTCAAACGATAAGTCGAGATGGAAACAGGGCAAGGCGTGATCGGTAGGGTTTGGGGATGTATCCTGAAAGCTCTGCCTAAAGCAGGCAAGACGTGTTTATGGCTGCTAAAGATTATTTTGCCTATTTCTTTATTGGTCCGTATATTGCAATATTCCGGAATATTAGGTCAGATCTCGGATTGGTTAGTGCCCGTGTTCTCGTGGGTCTGCCGGGGGAGACAGCCATTGTTTTTATAACCAGTATATTCTCCCCATTATATGCTCCGATCGCTTTGATCACCTCGATGTCTTTAGGAGTCCGTGAAGCTACGATATTGGCATTGATGTGCCTTACTTCCCATAATCTAATGGTAGAATCCTCCGTACAGGCAAAGACCGGGTCTTCTTTCTGGGAGATGACGCTGCTCCGTTTGATCATGAGTTTCGTGATCGCCTTTTCTTTGAATTGGGTAATGCCCCATGAAGGACGGGGACAGGTCGGGATCGCTCAAAGCGCAGCTGTATGCGATAATTGGTTGGAAGTATTCGTACTTTGGTTTACCAGCTCGATGAAGGTGGTGATTTCTATTTTGATAATTGTTACGGCTTTAATGATCCTTCATTATATATTGGAAGAGTTTAATCTAATGAAAGGATTGTCCTCGGTCTTTTCTCCGCTGATGCGATTATTTGGCTTGCCTCAAGATGCCGCTTTTTTGTGGTTGGTAGGTAATGTGGTCGGACTGGCTTATGGCGGGGCTATTATGGTAGAGCAAATGGAGCAGAGGAAGTTGTCTTACGGTGACGGCAACTTGCTGAACCATCATTTGGCCGTGTGCCATTCCCTGTTGGAAGATACGATCATCTTTGCTGCGATAGGGGTACCCGTTCTTTGGGTGGTGCCTACCCGTCTGTTTTTCGCCATCGCTGTGGTATGGATCCTCCGGGGATATAGTTATATGTACGCAAGAAAGGTAAAACATATTTATGAATAAGGAACGATTTCTGCGACTCTTGAATGAGCGCATTTTGATCTTGGATGGTGGTATGGGTACCATGATCCAAAGTTTCAAACTAAACGAACAAGATTACCGAGGCGAACGTTTCGCCGATTTTCCGGGACAGTTGAAGGGGAACAATGATTTATTGTGTATCACCCGCCCGGATGTAATCCAGTCTATTCATCGTCAGTATTTGGATGCGGGAGCGGATATCTTCGCTACGAATACGTTTAACGCGAACGCTATTTCCATGGCAGATTATGCGATGGAGGCCTATGTACGTGAGATAAATCTGGCCGCCGGCCGATTGTCGAGGGAAGTGGCGGATACCTATATGGCAGAGCATCCGGATCGTACGATCTTCGTGGCCGGATCGATCGGTCCTACTAATAAGACAGCTTCCATGAGTCCGGATGTAAGCGATCCCGCTTATCGTGCCGTCACTTATAAAGATTTGTATAATGCCTACAAGGAGCAAGTCGAGGGACTTGTTGACGGCGGGGTAGATATCATCCTTTTTGAGACTACTTTCGATACGTTGAACGTAAAAGCGGGATTGGAAGCGGCTGAGGTCGTGTTGAAAGAGAAAGAAAAAGACCTGCCGATTATGTTGTCTTTGACTTTGTCTGCGCAAGGTGGACGAACATTTTCCGGACAGACTTTATTGGCCTTCTTAGCTTCCATACAGCATACACATATTGTTTCGGTTGGCTTAAACTGCTCTTTCGGAGCGGCGGATATGAAGCCCTATTTACAAGAGTTGGCGAAGTATGCCCCCTATTATATCAGCGCTTATCCGAACGCCGGATTGCCGAATAGTTTTGGTACCTATGACGAGACGCCGGATAAAATGGCCCAACATGTGAAGCCTTTTGTGGAAGAGGGATTAGTGAACATTATCGGAGGCTGTTGCGGAACGACTCCAGCGCATATCTCCCGGTATCCGGAGTTGGTGAAAGGAGCTAAACCGCATATCCCGGCTCCGAAACCGGATTGCCTGTGGCTGTCGGGCTTGGAACTGCTGGAGGTGAAACCGGAGAATAATTTCGTGAACGTGGGAGAGCGTTGTAATGTGGCCGGTTCTCGGAAATTCTTACGCTTGATAAAAGAAGGCAGTTATGAGGAAGCGTTGACGATCGCTCGTAAGCAAGTGGAGGATGGCGCCCAAGTGATCGATATCAATATGGACGATGGTATGTTGGATGCCGTGAAAGAAATGAAGACATTCTTAAACTTGATCGCCTCCGAACCGGATATTGCCCGTGTACCCGTCATGATCGATTCTTCTAAATGGGAAGTGATCGAGGAAGGCTTGATGTGCGTGCAAGGAAAGAGCATCGTGAATTCCATCTCCTTGAAAGAAGGAGAGGAGGTCTTCCTTAAACATGCCGCCCGTATTAAGCAACTGGGTGCGGCTGCGGTCGTGATGGCTTTCGATGAGAAGGGGCAGGCGGATACCTATGAAAGAAAGATTGAGATTTGTGAACGGGCCTATCGCCTATTGACTGAAAAGATCGATTTCAATCCCCAAGATATTATTTTTGACCCGAATGTATTGGCGATCGCTACCGGTATGGAGGAACATAATGGCTATGGTCTGGCGTTTATCCGTGCCGTTGAATGGATCAAGAAGAACTTGCCGGGTGCGAAGGTGAGTGGTGGTGTAAGTAATTTATCTTTCTCTTTCCGGGGGAACAATCATGTACGCGAGGCTATGCATTCCGTATTTCTATATCATGCGATCGGGAAGGGGATGGATATGGGTATCGTGAATCCGTCTACCTCCGTACTTTATGAGGATATAGAGCCGGAGTTCCGTACCTTGTTGGAAGACGTGATCTTGGCACGCCGTCCGGAAGCTGCCGAGGAATTAATTACTTATGCTCAAAATTTACATGTTCAAGCTTCCGGAGAAACTCCGGAGAAGCATGAGGCTTGGCGTGAGCTTTCATTGAAGGAGCGTTTGGAACATGCCTTAATCAAAGGGATCGGAGACTATTTGGAGGACGATTTACAAGAAGCCTTGCGGATTTATCCGCATGCCGTGGATATAATTGACGGTCCGTTAATGAGCGGAATGAATAAGGTCGGCGAGTTATTCGGTGCCGGAAAGATGTTTCTCCCTCAAGTCGTGAAGACCGCACGTACGATGAAAAAGGCCGTGGCTATTTTACAACCGGCCATTGAGTCTGAAAAGAAAGCTTCCGGCTCCGCAAAGGCCGGTAAAGTGATTTTCGCTACGGTAAAAGGGGATGTACATGATATAGGTAAGAATATCGTCTCTATCGTATTGTCTTGTAATAACTACGAGGTGATTGATTTAGGGGTAATGGTTCCCGCAGATGTGATCATAAAGAAAGCGATCGAGGAGAAACCGGATCTGGTTTGCTTATCCGGCCTGATAACCCCTTCTTTAGAAGAGATGGCGCATGTTGCGGACGAGATGCAGAAAGCGGGACTTACGATTCCTATGATGGTGGGTGGCGCTACGACCTCCAAATTGCATACGGCGGTGAAGATCGCTCCGCATTATGATTATCCGGTGATTCATGTGCTGGATGCCTCACAGAATCCGTTGATCGCCGCCAAACTATTGAATCCAGATACCCGTGACGCTTATATCAGGGAGTTGGAACAAGAACAAGAAGCCTTGCGTGCCTCTTTAGGGCAGAAGAAAGAGACCTTGGCTTCTCTTTCAGAGGCTCGTAAGCATCCGATAGAAATAGATTGGACCGGGTATACACCGGTTGTTCCGGCCCGGATGGGGGTACATGTTATCCCTTATATCCCCTTGGAAGAAGTGATTCCTTATATCCACTGGACCTTCTTTTTTAGCGCATGGAAATTGAATGGCCGTTTCTCGGAAATCTCCCAGATACATGGTTGCGATTCTTGTCGTGCCTCTTGGTTGGCCGGATTCCCGGAAAAAGATCGTGCGAAGGCTACCGAGGCGATGCAATTATACAAGGATGCTGTTAGGTTATTGGATCGGCTGGTCAATATGAAGGTTGAATATTGTAAAGCGATTTACGGATTTTTCTCAGCGAATAGTGAAGGGGATACGATCCGAATGGGTGATATAGCGCTGCCTTTATTACGTCAGCAAGTAAAAAAAGAGGAAAATATTTATAAATGTCTTTCCGATTATGTAATACCGGTTTCCGAGGAGCGAACTGATTATGTAGGGGCGTTTGTCGTTACCGCTGGAGCTGGCGCTGATTGTTTGAAGGATAAATTTGAGGAAGAAGGCGATACCTATAATTCAATGTTGCTGCAAACCTTGACCGATCGCCTAGCGGAAGCTACAGCCGAATATCTTCATGAGAAAGTACGTAAAGAATATTGGGGATATGCTAAAGACGAATCCTTGTCTATCCCGGATCTTTACAAGGTGAAATACCAAGGAATCCGTCCGGCTATCGGTTACCCTTCTCTTCCGGATCAATTATTGAATTTCACATTGGATGGATTGCTCGATATGTCGCGAATTGGTGTTTCGTTAACCGAGAATGGTGCCATGTATCCTACGGCTTCGGTTAGTGGGATTTATATTGCCCATCCCTCTTCTCAATATTTCATGATCGGTTCTATCGATGAGGAGCAGATGAGAGATTATGCGAGCCGCCGGAATTTAACGGAGGAGCAAGTCCGAAAGTTATTGAGTAGGAATATAGGATAATTTAGTAGCATCACTGCAACCCGGGTTGCAGTGATGCTGCAATGCCTGTGTAGTAATACTGCAACACCTATTGCAGTAACACTGCATAGGCATTGCAGTAAAAAATCGATCAATACGATCTATCTGCCATAGTAATGCTTGGCGGAAGGAACCATGATAACGTTCAATTCCGGATCAGCCATGTCTGGATCGATCGGGAACATCGGTCTCACGATATTCTTATAGGGAAGCTTCTTGAAGTCCTGATCCACGCCTCCCCTTGTAAAAGCCATCACCCAATCCGCTTGTATATTGTACCATTGGGTTACAAGGTAACCCTGTTTAACCATTACGATATCCATTTCCTTCGGGTCAATTCCTGAACCCTCTAGGTTTGGAGTGGGAGACGATGTGCCTACTACCACATAAACGCTTCCGGTCTTTACGATAGCGATATCTCTTTTCCGTCTCCATGATTCCGCGTTCTTGTCTTCTTCCGGACTGACATAAACCACGGTACCCGACAATTTCACGGGACCTTCGTAGGAATTATCGACCATGGCACCTACCATGCCTTCTACGTGTCCGCCTACGCCGACCTTACGTGCCTGCTTAACCACTTCTTCTCCCGGGATGGAGCAATAAAGAACGCTCTTTCCCTTATCAGTCTGGAATTCCGGACGCTTCAAGAGTCTCGCCAAAGTCCAAGTGACCTCGCCTGAGCCGCCTCCGCCGGGATTATCTCCCATATCACTGATAAAGAAAGGCTTCTTTTTGCTTGCTATTGCCAAATCGATACATTTCTCGAGCGAATATCCCGGAGCTTCCAGCGAGAACTGCTTACGGACATCCCAGAATTTCTGGGCGAGTTTCTTCGCCCCGGCTTTTACCTGTTCCTCATCGTCACCGTAAACCATCACGGTTCCTTGGTTCCGTGGGTTGTCTCCCCAAACATAACCGATCCAGATCCCTGCGTCTATCACTCCGGGCATGGCTTCAACCTCGGGAACCAATGCGTACAGCGATTTCGCAGGCTCGACACGGGTACTCGACCATTCGCCGGAAACTAGGACAGGAACAGCAACCCATGCCTTGTATGCCGGACGTCCTTTCCCCGACTCAAGACGTTCCAACAAATTGACGACCCCTCGCCGATGTGATTCGCGAGAATCCGCATGCGGTGCTTGACGATAAGTCGTAATCAAATCGGAGTTGAGAGCTACCAACCAAGACGTATTTCCGTGAAGGTCCATCGTGGTGGTAGTCAAGACATCGTTTCCGATCAAGCTACGCACCTTCTCCATGAATTCGCCCTCGGGATCGGCTACGCCTTCCACGCTACAAGCTCCGTGGTTATAAAACCAGAAAGCGTCATAGGGCATATTGGCCTTGATCATCTCCAATGTTTTTTCCACAAATGCGTCGTACGATTCTTTTGTCACGGGGCCTCTTCCACCGCCATAGCCAATCTGCGTGGGAAGCCAAGTGGCCGCCTGTCCCATTGCGGAGTCAGGGCTGAGATAGTCCGGCATTCTTACGGGGTGTCCTACGAGCGGCTGCCTATTCGGGACGAACACGCTGTTTTCTATCTGTATACCGGCAATACCGATACGAGGTTTTTTCTTCTGTCCAAAGACCTCTCCAACGAACGATACGGCCAAGAGACAGATTCCGAGCAATACTAAATTCCTTTTCATGCTATTATGATTTTTGCGAATTGTTATTTCCTTATTAATTAGTTATTAAACCGTCACTAATATCAATCTCGGTTTGAGGTATAGGCAATACTTCCGCACCGGCGCTGAAAGGAGTCTTAGCTCCAAATTCCGCCTTCTTGGTTCCGTTAAATACTTTCTCGCCCCATCCTACACGTACCACATCAAAGAACCGGAAACCTTCCATTCCAAACTCCAGATGACGCTCGTTCATGATGTCTTCAAACAATTGGCTTCCTGTATGGTTTTTAGGAGCCAAGTTGACATGGCTTCTTACCTCATTCAGATACTTTTGCGCATTAGCGATATCGCCGCTGAAATAGCAAGCCTCGGCATAGTTCAAATATACCTCCGCGAGGCGGATAAGCCTGAGGTTCGTGGGTTGATTATTTCCCCGATTCTCCTCTCTTTGCCCGGGCGCGAGATATAGTTTGCGATTGTACCAACCGGTTCGGTCGTCCGTAACGGGTGCCACATCGCCTTTGGCTGCGGTCTCGATCTCTATGGCCTCTTCCGTGGAAAGGAGAGTGGTCTTCTTTCGTATGATATCCCCCTCGGCATCATAAGCGTCTGCCAAGGCCTGTGTAGGTTGTGCGCAACCGAAGCCGATCGTCATGTTTCGGGGCATAGACATCAATACGTGGCGGTTACCGTTATTTACGTTATACGAGCTTTGAGTGGAAGAGTTATACATATTCACTTCTAGGATCGATGAGGAACAATGCTCGCCGTCCAGTGAGAATTGCCAAGCGTAATCCTCCGGAGCGACCAAGCTATACTCACCCCCGCACTCATTCTGGAATTTCTCGAATGCCTTTTTTACCTCATCGTATTTTTTCTCATACAGATAAATACGTGTTTGCATGGCGATGGCCGCGCCTTTGGTAATCCTTCCCGCATAGCTTGACTCGTAGTTAGCCACCTCACTTTTCTTAGGTAATACGCTAACCGCATCGTTTAGGTCTTGCTCGATAACCGAGTATATCTCTTCGACAGACGCACGTCCGAGTCTCTCATGATCGAGATCCAAGACTCCCGTATAGCAAGGAACACCACCAAAGGTTTTCACAAGCTCGAAATAAGTATAGGCGCGAATAAACTTGGCCTCACCGATCATCTGTTCCCTGTTATATTTCGAGAATAGGGCATCGTCTGCCATTTCCATATCCCGTATAAACAAATTGGCCTTATTAATACATTGGTAAGAATACCGATATTTGTTCAAGATCTCGGTATGATCCGCTTGATACTGATAATTCTCCAGCAACGTGAAGGTTTGTGCGTCGTTCGAAGAACCGCTGTAGGTCGCGTCATTCGACAACACGTCGCCGAAACATTGCATTGACCATGTGTAACGGAAGTCCTTCATGACGGAATAGACAGCGGTCAGACGCAAGAAAGCTTGTCTTTCCTCTGATATCTCTCCAGCCTCCGGACTTCCTAACGGAGCTAAATCCAAATCTGCGCAACTGCTGAATCCTGTTAAAATCGCTAGTACGATTCCTATGATATATTTGTTTTTAAACATGACATTATAAATTTTAAAAAGTAACATTAATACCTCCGGTGAATGAAATGTTCTGAGGATAGATACCGTAATCTATGCCTCTAGACAAAGAGCTGGATTGACCCACTTCCGGATCCATACCCGAGTAACTGGATATCGTAAACAAGTTCTGGCCGCTTACATAAAAACGTACCTTCTGTAGTTTTATCCTCTGCGTGAGAGAAGCGGGCAGGGTATAACCTAGCTGGGCATTTCTCAAGCGGAAATAAGTCCCGTTTTCTACGTACATGTCCGAGAAGCGGTCATTGTCGTTTACGTCCGTAGCCGTCAGGCGAGGGATGTCCGTATTTGTATTATTTGGCGTCCAATAGTTCATTAACGCTCTATCCTTGTTCGTTATATCGTTCGGGAAGTAGGTGTAATAACGCATCGCGTTGAATATCTGATTACCGATTGTTCCACCAAACTGCAAATTGAGGTCGAAGCCTTTCCACGCCATACCCATGTTGATACCGTATATGATATCCGGAATAGGATTACCGATCATGCATCTATCACTTGAGTCTAACTTGCCATCGCCATTCGTATCTACGAACAATACATCGCCCAATTCGGCATTAGGTTGGAAATCCGCCCGCTTAACGGCATTCAACTGTTCCTGTGTTTGGATAAGCCCGTCTGTCTTATAGCCCCAGAACGCACCGATAGGCATACCTTCATTCGTATAGGTGAGGTACATGCTTCCGTTTCGGAATGGTCCATCGGAGATTGGTGTGCCACCATTCAATTTCGTCATGCGGTTACGGATGGTCGACATATTTACTC
>OHOM01000706.1_pt1 | contig 11116 bp, 4 predicted proteins | sample 1569901 | NCBI WGS metagenome assembly OHOM01 (sample SAMEA3879526, study PRJEB24766) | human gut metagenome | biome: human-associated habitat; feature: feces | place: USA | collected 1985/1987
GGCTGAAAAAGTTTGTGAATAAGTTTCAGCAGGCGGATACGGTAGTCTTGTCCGGTGCTTATCATGAATCGGACCCGGACGGTAAATCCGCAGTGTCGGAGCATGTACTAGGGAATAAGCCCCTGCCTTTTTATACAGGCTCCTTGGAGGTCCGGAACGGACAGATCCTAAATACGGATATAACGTTACTACACGCACGTTCCTTTGCGGATAGCGTGCGGGTCAAGGAAGGGAAGGAGGTGTTGTTTAGTGGTACGCTCTCTGTACGTGACGGACGTATCGAATTACCTATGAATAAAGAGCGTGCGGTGTATTTAACCGGTAAGTCGCTGCTTCATTCCGCCCCCTTGTCTACGGAGGCGTTTAAGAAAGGTTTTTTAGGGGATTGGGGGCAGTTTATTATTCCGTTTTCCCTGTTGTTGTTTGCGTTTTCTACAACGATAGCATGGTCTTACTACGGTGATCGGGCGGTGACCTATCTTTGGGGAACGAAATATGTCCGTATTTACCACGTAATCTATATTGTCGGATTTTTCTTGGCCTCGTTCACGGATACTACTATTGTTTGGACATTATCCGGTATCACCGTGGCTTTGATGACGCTCCCGAACTTGATTGGTATCTTGCTGTTACATAAGGAAGTGAAAAGCTCTGTCAATGAGTATTGGCGACGGATGAAAGAGAAGTTATGAATGTCAATAACATTTTTTGTGTATAATACGCTTTGTATGTGTTTAATAACGCCTATCTTTGCCAATTGCCGGAATTTCAGGTTCTGGGTATTAGTTGAGAAGAGTAATGATTGAGAGTTGGCAAAGTTTTGATTGAATGAAGTATTTTACAAGGTTAATACGCTGGATATCTTCACAGGAGCATTTATATTTCTTATTTGCCCTGTTATTTATCATCCCAAACTGTGTGTTCTTTTTTACGGAACCGCTTCCCGTCACGGTCGGTATCGCCTCGTTGCTGATACCTTTGGCCTTTTGGATGTGTGTTTTATTAGTGGCCCGTAAACCGGGGATCGTGGTTTGGTGCCTGTTGCCGAAGGTTATATTAGATGGGGGGCAGTTGGTGCTTCTGTATCTTTTCGGGCAGTCCGTGATAGCGGTTGATATGTATTTGAACCTTACCAGCTCGAACGCTTCCGAGGCTAGTGAGTTATTGGGGAATATCATTCTGGTGATCGGTTGCGTATTCTTTTTCTATACATTACCTACGCTGGTGCTCGCTTGTCGTTCGATACGGCAGAAAGAGAAACTGCGAAATCCTTTCCGGAAGAAATGGGCCAAGATCAGCCTAGGCATGTTTGTCGTGGGTTTGCTCCTTTGCTTCCTGTCTCCTTCGCAAGATCACCGGTTCTCATGGAAGGACGATGTATATCCGGCTAACGCCCTATACAATTTATATTTCGCCATAAATAAGGCGGAGAGGAACAGCAAGTATCATATTACTTCCGCCGACTTTAAGTTCGACGCCACTAAGCCGGAGCAAGCGGAGGGAAAACGGGAGATCTACGTCTTGGTAGTGGGAGAGACCTCCCGTGCTATGGAATGGAGCCTTTACGGATACGAGCGCAAGACGACTCCCCGTATGGAGGCTTTAGACGGATTGGTGCATTTCACGGATGTGGTGACGCAATCGAATAATACGCATAAAAGTGTTCCCATTATCCTGTCCGCTGCCAGCGCCGAGAATTATGGAGTCCTTTACGACGAGAAAAGTATCGTGACCGCTTTCAAAGAGGCTGGTTTCCGTACGCTCGTGATCGCCAACCAGAAACTAACGACCTCGATGATCGGCGCTTTTTACCGGGAGGCAGATACCTTTATCGATATGAGTGCATTTAATACGGGTTCTACGCTAACCTCCTTGCACGATGCGGCGATCCTGCCTTATCTAAAGAAGGAACTGGATAAAGAGGACGGTAATCTTTTCGTAGTACTTCATACTTATGGCTCGCATTTTAATTACCATGAACGTTATCCGAAGGAGTTCCGTTTCTATACACCGGATAAGGCGGAGGGAATTCGTGCCTCGTATAAAAAGGAGTTACGGAACGCTTATGATAATTCCATCCACTATACGGATTACGTGCTGGGGGAAATCGTGGATATGTTGGCGAAGACAAATGCTCCGGCATCCATGCTTTACTTAAGCGATCATGGAGAGGATATCTTCGATGATTCCAGAGCCCGTTATCTGCATGCTTCTCCGATACCGACCTATTACCAGTTGCATATCCCGTATGTGATCTGGTTCTCGAAGGCTTACCGGGAGTCATATCCCCAGAAATATCTGGAAGCGCAGGCACACGAGACTTATCCGGTTAGCACGAACAGCGTATTCCATACGATGCTTGATATAGCCGGTGTGCGGACTCCGGTGGCCGATTCCACGTTTGCCTTAACGAATCGTGCCTTCAAGGTACGTGACCGTATGTATCTGGGAGACCATGACGACCCGATCCCATTTTGGAAAGTCGGCTTAAAAAAGCAGGATTTTGAGATGATGGATAAATGGGATATCGCTTATGATAGGAATTAGACTGATCTCAACCGTATATGAAAGAACAAAGCGGACATATTACTAGCAAGGTGATATTAGGCTATATTTTGCTGATTACCATTGCGGTCTGCTCGGTCGCTTACATTTATAATATAGTAGAGAAAGTGGCCGAGGAGGACGAGCCGGATCATCAGGCACGCCGGAAGGTGTACTTGGTCACCAATACGCTCTCCCTGCTCTATGAAAGCGAGGCGTTGGGGCAGTTGGTAGGCATGCCCCAGAACGAGTTCCGCCACTTCAATCGTACGTTGAATAAGGCCCATAATAACATGGATTCGTTGAGGACCTTGGTGACGGACTCCATGCAACTCCTGAAAATAGATACGATCGACATACTGCTGGAGCGTAAGCGATGGAATACCCGTCGTTTGCTTGAGACTTGGCAGGAAGCGAACACGGAGCGTCTTTATACGGAGAATATCGAGAAAATAATTGCCGTCCGGGATACGATCGTAAACGAGGTGCAGGTACAAGAGCGGGTAGAGGTCAAGCAAGATACGGTGGTAGTTCCCCGTAAGAAGCGGGGATTCTTCAAGCGTCTGGCCGACGTGTTCTCTCCCGGCAAGGAAGATACCAGCATCGTGGTGAACACGACCCGGGAGATCGTTACCGATACGTTGGTGAACGCTTATAATCCGACCGATACGATTGTCAGCGTGCTGAAAAGCATCCAAGACAGTGTGGCTTGGCAACGGCAACAACTGATGGATCAGTTGTTGGAAAGGGCCTCTAACTTACGGTATAACAATAGCGTGATTACCCGGGAGATCAACCAGATGCTCCGTAATATCGAGGAGGAGGAGATGGAGGCGTCGCTGGAAAGGGTCTATAAGAAGCAGGTACTATTAAGGGAGACCTCCCATTTGATCGCCGGAATCGCGATCGTCTCCGTGGTAATCGCCTTTCTGTTCCTCTTCTTTATCTCACGGGATATCTCACGAAGTAAATATTACCGTATGCAACTGGAAAAGGCGAAACAGGTCGCCGAGAGCTTATTGCGAAGCCGTGAGAAGCTGATGTTGACGATCAGCCACGATATACGGGCTCCGCTCTCTTCCATCATCGGATATATCGAGCTTTTGCTACGCCGCCATCCGGACGAGCGTCAGCAATATTATTTGGAGAACATGAAAGGTTCCTCGGATCATATCCTTTCCTTGGTGAACGACCTGTTGGATTTCCAGCGGTTGGAGTCCGGCGAGATGGAGGTGCATAGCGTTCCCTTCCGTGTCCCAGTCTTGTTCGATGAGATCTATACCAGCTTCCAGCCGATAGCGGAGGCGAAAGGCTTGCAGTTTGTCTTGAACCTGAAACCTGAGGAGACTGGGCAAGTTTATATGGGCGACCCGATCCGTATCCGGCAGGTCGTAGGAAACCTCTTATCTAACGCTATCAAGTTCACGGAAGCGGGGCGAGTCGTTTTACTTGTCTCCCTCCAAAAACTTTCAATTATTAATTTTCAATTATCAATTACCGTCAGCGATTCCGGTCCGGGCATCCCGAAAGAGGAACAAGAGCGGATATTCGGGGAGTTTACTCGCCTTGCCGATACGGAAGAGGTGGAAGGTTTCGGTCTGGGCCTCTCCATCACCCGTAAGCTTCTGTCCTTGATGAACGGTACGCTTGCTTTGGATAGTACCCCGGGGAAAGGCAGTGATTTCACGATCTTGCTACCTCTTCCCTTGGCCGATAATCAATCTTTGCCGGACGTAACGGCGGAGGCTCCGGATGCTGGTGAGGCCGAGGCTTTACCCTTGTTTGAGGGGCAAGATGTCTATTGTCTTCTGGTAGATGACGATCCTCTACAACTGGCCTTGACGGAGGAACTCTTGAAGCAGAGTCACGTGCAGGTGGTAGGTTGTACGAATCCGCATAACGTCCTCGAGCTATTGCGGAACACCGTATTCAACGCCATTATCACCGATATACAGATGCCGACGCTGGATGGCTATCATTTACTGGAGCGGATACGTACGTCCGGTATCCCCGGAACGGATGAGATCCCGGTGATCGCCCTATCTGCCAGTATCGCCAAGGAGCACGAGCATTATCTGGAGGCTGGTTTCACGGGTTTCTTGAACAAGCCGTTTACCGCCGCCCAATTAATCTCCTTGCTGAATGAGTTGCTGACACTCCATCTGGAGGCAAAGAGCGAGTTGAATTTCTCTTCGTTGACCGCTTTTGCCGGAGAGGATCCGGAGGCCTCAGCCTCTATACTGAAAACCTTCTCGGAGGAAACCCGCAAGAGCATCGACTTACTTCGGGATGCGTTAGAGGGAAAAGACCGGGAGGAAGCCTCCCGGATATCTCATAAGTTGATTCCCCTGTTCACGATGCTGGGGGCCAATTCATTGGTACAACACCTGCGGATCTTGGAGAAGAATGATGAGGAACTGACCGATTCCGGCTGGTACCACCTGCTGGGCGAGGTAATCGAGCAAGCGCTTGCTATCGTGAAGGATGCGGAGTCCGCCATCGGGTAATCTTGTGGAATCCGGTGTGGAATAAATACCCATCCGTGGAATGCCTTTCCCCATGCTTTTGAAATAAAATTCCACTTTATAGAAACAAAATTTATCTATTACTTGTTAAAGGATAAGTAGTTAGATATTCATTATCGTGCGTTTCGCTGGCTTTGGCACGATATTCGCTATCTATTTAATGAAATCGCAAGTGGGCGTTTCTACATTTAAACCGTTAAAAACAAAAGTCATGAATTTATTCATGGCGAAAGATTAAGTCCTGAGTATTCAATTTAAGTCTGCAAAAGAAAAAGGCATCCTTTCGAGGATGCTTTTTCTATTTAGTTTCGTTACTTTTGCCACGAAATAATAAAATCTACTGAATCATATCATGGAACACGCACTACAATCCCGACCTCGTATCGAGGTGGTCGACGCATTACGAGGATTTGCCGTTATGGCTATTATCCTATTGCATAATATCGAGCATTTTAACTTGTATAATTTTCCGGAGGCTACTACCGATTTTATGAAAGCCTTGGATAAAGGGGTATGGGATACCTTGTTCTTCCTCTTTTCCGGGAAGGCATACGCTATTTTCGCCCTGCTGTTCGGTTTTAGCTTCTTTATCCAGTTTGATAACCAAGCGAGGAAAGGGAAGGACTTCCGGCTTCGTTTTTTCTGGCGGTTGGTGCTCCTATTCTTTATCGGTTGCTTCAACGCATCGTTCTTCCCGGGGGAGATCTTGGTGCTTTATTCGATCTTGGGTATTGTGTTGATACCGGTTTGCAAGTTGAGTAATAAGGTGGTCTTGGCGATCGCCGTGGTCTTGATGCTACAGCCTATGGAGTGGGGTAAATTCATGTATGCCCTGATGCATCCGGAATATGTGGCATCCAAGGAACAATGGCTGGTGCACTGTATGCGGATCTATCCGTATATGGAAGGTACCAGCTTTTGGGAAATCTGTGGGACGGGCAGCTGTATAGCCTTCTCTGGGCTTGGAGCTATGGACGTTTCTTCCAGACATCGGCTCTCTTTATGCTGGGCATGTTGTTGGGGCGCAAGGGATTGTTTGTCGATCCGGAGAAGCACCGGACGTTTTGGACAAGGACCTTTGTTATCGGGGTAGTTTGTTTCATTCCCCTCTATTATCTGTCCCTTTCCCTACCCGGTTTGCTGGAGCGTACCGAAGAGCTTCGCCCGATGAGCACGATCGTGTCTTCCTTGCGTAATTTCTCGTTCATGTGCGTATTGGTATCCTCCTTTATCTTCTTGTGGCAGTGGAAAGCGCCGCATAAGGTGCTTCACGGGCTTGTGCCTTACGGGAAAATGAGCTTGACGAATTACCTCACGCAATCGATGGTAGGCTCTTTCATCTATTTCGGATACGGTTTATCCCTGTATGACGATCTGGGGACGACCGCCAGCTTCGCCATAGGAATCCTTCTTTTCATTCTCCAGCTAGGTTTTTGCCACTGGTGGTTAGCCCATCATAAACAAGGTCCTTTCGAGGGAGTATGGCGTAAAGCTACGTGGATGTTTTCTTGATTCGTTTTATTTATTTACCTTTGTGGTTACTATAAATAATCTGAGTGGGTATGTTGTCGATTCTAATCGTTGAAGATGATATAACTTTTTCCTTGATGCTTACCACATGGCTGGGTAAGAAAGGGTTTGTCGTAATATCCTCGTCCTCTGTTTCCGATGCTAAACGGAGGCTGGGGGAGGAAGCGTTCGATTTGGTTATATCGGATTTACGCCTGCCGGATAGTGACGGGATCGACTTATTGAAATGGCTGAATAATACCCATCCTTCCTTACCCCTTATCATGATGACCAGTTATGCGGAGATACAAACGGCGGTTCAGGCGATGAAGCTGGGAGCGTCGGATTATATCGCTAAGCCGTTGAACCCGGATGAGTTGCTGGGAAAGATCAAGGAACTTGTGCACGTGGAGGAGAAGGCTCCGACGAGAGTCCCGGTTTCTTCGGCCCCGGATCTTTATATCGAGGGGCAGAGCCAAGCGGCCCGCCAGCTTTATGAGCATGTGCGTTTGGTGGCTCCGACGGATATGTCGGTATTGGTGACCGGCGCTAGCGGTACCGGTAAGGAGTACATCGCCCGTCGGATTCACGAGCAAAGTAATCGTAGCAAGGCTCCGTTTGTCGCCGTGGATTGCGGCGCTATCCCCAAGGAATTGGCGGCTTCCGAGTTCTTCGGCCACGTGAAAGGTTCTTTTACGGGGGCGATCGAGAACAAGACCGGGGCGTTCGTGGCGGCCCAAGGCGGTACGATCTTCTTGGATGAGATCGGGAACCTGACGTATGAGGTGCAGGTCCAGCTATTGCGTGCCCTGCAGGAGCGCAAGGTGAAGCCGATCGGGAGCAATCAGGAGATCGCCATCAACGTACGTCTGATATCCGCTACGAACGAGAACTTGCGGCAGGCGATCGAGAAAGGAGATTTCCGTGAGGACCTGTACCATCGTATCAATGAGTTCACGATCCGTATCCCGGACTTGAAAGAGCGAAAAGAGGATTTGCTCTTGTTCGCCAACCACTTCCTCGATCTGGCGAATAGCGAGCTCCAGAAAGATATCATCGGTTTCGACAACGATACCATGCAATTGTTCCAATCCTATTCTTGGCCGGGCAACCTGCGGCAGATGAAGAACGTCATCAAGTACGCTACCTTATTGGCGACCGGTCGATACATCACCCGCAAGGAACTTCCTGAGGAACTGACGGAGAACCTCTCTTCGCACACCAACATCCAGCTTAAGAACGTGGAGCATGAACGTGACCTTATCCGTAAGGCCCTCCAAGAGTGCGGCAATAATAAGACTCGTGCGGCCCAGTTATTGGGCATCGACCGGAAGACGCTTTACAATAAGCTGAAGATTTATCAGTTGGATTGAAAATTCCGTGTTTTATGTGAGTGCTTAAGGCGTATTGGGAGCCTCTGGCTTGTATGATGGGTCTGTTGCGAAATAGAAGCTTATTCTGACTATTTGCTTCATATTATACGAATATGTTGACATACCCTTCGTGCGAAAGTGACAAGATAATGAGATAGGCGTGGCAATAAACACGCTTTTTCTTGAAAAAGGGGCCGATTTTGTACACGATAGGTGGCGAAACCTGTTGCGATAGGTCGTATTGCCCAATGCCGATACTCGCGTTAGGCATTATGAGCGGTCGTGCATAGGGTTATGAGTACTCATGAATGGGCATTCTTACCGTGCTATAACCCTATCGTAACACTGCTTTTACCCTTTTCTTGCCTCAAAATATGAGATATGATGAATTAATTTCTCTGGAGCGAAAGGCTATTTTTCAGTATTCGTCTATCAACGAGACGAATGCTGTTTTTTCTTCTCGTATTTGGGAGCAATCCGTACCTTTGCCCGAAAAAATCGATTCTCCGAGACTTTGGTTTTCATTTTGTCAAATTGCCAGATGGCATGTTATTGCCAAGAGAAAATCGCTAGGGGCTTTCTCCACATCGGCACCAACCACCTTTGCCGGGAACAGTAACTTTGGCTGATAAGCTGATTGAATGGTTGGAGTAGGGTGAATAGTCTTTTATTGTTCTTTTTTAACATGGCATGAAATAAATATTGTCTATTTATCAAAGGTGTTTTCTTTGGGGTATTATTAATTATAGTTAATTGATGTGATAATATTTGTGCGTTTAAGAACTTCGCATTATAATAAAATCTACCTTTACTGTTGATAATACTCAATAAGTTGATTAAAATATACAACTTCTTTTTTAAACGGTGTTATAGGGTAATACTTAAATGTTTACAGGATTAGGGAACAATACAACTTTAATAATATGAGAAGAATGATTCAATCAACAATGAAATGTGTCGCTATCGCGCTTTGCGTTCTATTGGCGGCGTGTACTACCGATGTGTACGAACCTAAGCCGGATCCGGTTCCGCCTACTCCGGAGAAGCCGGATCCGTCTTTGCCTAATGATTTCAATCAATCGACAGCTACTATTCGTCAAATGACTTTAACCGTAGAGGTGAATGATGAGTTCAATGGCCAGTATGATTACCAAGTATGGGTATATGACGTGAATCCTTTCTATGCCGATGATGCTAAACCATTATATGGTGGTGTGGCCAACGGGAATAAGCCGTATGTTCGCACGATGACATTGCCCCAAGCTTTAGAAACAATTTACATTATGCAGATTGATCCCCGAAAAGGAAAATCGGTGAAGACCGTATTAGTAGATCCCTCAATGAAGGATCTGGCTTGCGATTTTAAGCCAGCTTCTGCCGTTGGTACGACAACTAAATCTTTATTGAGAAGTTCGGAAGATAATTATAATTCAGGAAAAGCTAAACTGATCACTGCCGAGGAATTTTTTAATAGGGCTATGAAGGGGCAGGGTAATGTTACTTTGTATGAAGGGATGTATAAGCTTGCTGCTGGAAATGATACTTATGATGCGAGCACTCTAACCTTGATAGGAAATGTGACATTATATGTAGAAGGAACATTGTCAGTCTCGATTCTTAAAGGAAGTAGTGGAGCTACTATTGTTTTGGAAAAGAGTGGTAGGTTGAATATCCTTGAAGCTAATGGAGAATCACAAGGTGACGGCGCTAAGTTGGTTGTGAAAAGTGGAGCGAAGTTCGGTGAGCCGGATGCTCTTTCTGAACCCGCTTATAAATTAGTTGATTATGATCTTGAGAACTATGGAGAGGTAATTCTTTCTGGATATAGAGCGAAAGATCATGCTGTTGCTCTAATAAATTATGGTACGATTAAGGCTTCTAATATTAATATGACAGGGAAAAATGGTAGTGCTGGCGGATCTATAGAGAATCATTGTAAGATTTCTGTTGAAGCCGGACTTTCACTTTACAATGTTAGTATGTACTTGGCTGAGTCTACTCTGCTTGAAGCAAGGTATATGGATGCGAAAGAAATTGAGTGTGAAATGGGAAATTACTCGATTTTCAGAATTACGGATCTAGGTGATGCGGCAGGAAACTATTTGGCATCTTTTAAAAGTTGGAATAAGATAGAGTGTAAGGATTCAGATTATGCGTTATTAGATTTCACGCAAACTAAATTATTGGAAGGAACGCTTTCGTTGGATGGGAATTTGCAATTGTTGGGAGACTTATGGAAAGGGAATGAATTTTCGAAAAATCTAACGTTGTCTGGTGGAAGTAAGCAGGTTGATAAAAACGCTTCAATTGCGATTCCTGCGGGCGATTGCACGGGTGATGGTAATCAAGGTTCGACAAATCCTCCTTCTAATCCTAATTATCCGATAGAAGTTCCCAATGGCCCCTACTATACATTCGCCATGGAAGATAATTGGCCTGCTTTTGGTGATTATGATATGAATGATTTGGTGTTGGGCATACAGAGTCAATTGGTTATGGACGGCGCAAACAATGTAGAAAGTATGATCTTAACTGTCAACTTGATTGCGGTAGGAGCTACAAAGACATTGGGAGCAGGTATCCAGTTTGATAGATTAACGACCGCCAAGATAACGAAAGCTTCTGTGCCGAATGGCGTGTTTGCCAATAATGGATATTTTGAATCGGCAAATGAAATAGAGTCGAATCCTTCTGCTGCGGTGCTACCTTTGTTTGATGATGCGCATAGGATTATGGGTAATGTGGATAAGCGAGTGCCCGTGAATACATTTAATAATGCTAACGATTATGGCATAAGAACTTTGCAATATGAGGTCGAATTCAACAGTCCTGTTTCATCAGATGATCTGGATATGTTCTATTTGAATTTCTTTATAGTAAATGGTGGTAATGCCCAGAATCGTTCAGAAGTCCATTTGGCTGGTTATAAACCGACTGATCGGGTTAAAGCTGAGACAAATAATTATGTTGCTAATGACCCTGACAATTCAGATAAGACAATGTGGGGATTTATTATCCCGATGAGTGATTTTAAATATGCGTCAGAAGTCGTTTCTATTGATCAAGCATACCCGGCATTTAAGGAATGGTCTGCTTCATCAGGCACAAGCCAGAAAAATTGGTATATGAATCCGGAAGAGAAATATGTTTATCATAAGCCGGTAA
>OHOM01000710.1_pt1 | contig 11042 bp, 9 predicted proteins | sample 1569901 | NCBI WGS metagenome assembly OHOM01 (sample SAMEA3879526, study PRJEB24766) | human gut metagenome | biome: human-associated habitat; feature: feces | place: USA | collected 1985/1987
ATTATTTCTATCATGAGGAAATCCGTGGGACAGAGAATACCGGAAAAAGAAATCGTTAACTTCAAGTTTGTGATGGTAGATTATATGGAATGGTTTAATGTTTTTGGGCTGATTTTTATTGCAGTCATTATGATACCCAATGTTGTATTTGCGATTAAGTGCAAAGATGGATTTGATAATAAGTGGAACAATAAATATGTTGAGGTCACAGAACAAGTAGAGAGATTGGGTTGTTTCGGATTCATGATAATCAATATTCCGGGAACTTGGTTCGGGTGGTGGTCTGACGAAGCATTTGCACTATATCTGATTGTAGATACCATATTGGTAATGCTTTATTGTGCTATTTGGATTATATGTTTTAAGAAAAACAGCGTTTTCAGAGCATTAGCACTTTCTATTATTCCTTCAATGTTGTTCTTATTTAGTGGGATTATGAGTAGGTCAGTGCTATTGATTATTGCATCAGTATTATTTGCACCAAGTCATATTATGATTTCATATAAAAATGTAAAATGATATTTACAACTTCCAGTTGTGCGCCCAGCTAAGGGTGTGTAGTCAAGCCGGTGGGAATCCGGTTTATCCAAGGTTTAGCCAACCAGATAATAGCGAGTCTTGGGATGATGTCGGTAACGCATCTGACAAGCGTAGACAGCAAGAAAGCAGGGTTGAATAGTGATTGAGCTTCGAAATGTTAACTTCAGTCGGTCGACGTCTTAACTGGTGCGGAAGACAATACCATGTAATACGATATGGCGAGTATTATGTGGCACTGCGGAGTCAGAGAACCAATCATGTTTTTACATTGTGAATACACATCAACTGGGGAGAACCTGCCGTTTCTCGAAAAAGAGTATGAAGTCACAACTGAAAACGGAGGACTTCAAATGAATGGCAGGTAGTCGGACAATCTCATAGTACTGTAGAAATCGGGTAATGCCGATGGAGGGAAGGGGATTGCATAGTAAAGGTCTTACTGAGGACACATTATCCGTACTCAGGGACGGAGGAAATAATGGAAACGAAATTAGTAAGAATAGCTGAGATATCGGCAAAATCAAAACATCCTATATTTACATCAGTGTACCATTTGATAAATGAAGATATGCTAAAGCAATGTCATAAGGAATTAGATGGGAGCAAAGCAGTCGGAATCGACAAGGTAACCAAAGATGAGTATGGGAAGAACCTTGACAGAAATATCAAGGATTTAGTACAAAGGCTGAAAAACAAATCCTTTAAGCCACTTCCATCGCTGAGGGTATACATTCCCAAAGCAAATGGAAAGAAAAGACCATTAGGGATAGCTTCTTATGAGGATAAGATTGTACAAATGGCAGTGAAGAAAATATTGGGTACTATTTATGAGCCAAGATTCCTAAACTGTATGTATGGATTCAGACCGAACAGAGGTTGTCACGAAGCGATAAAAGAGGTATATCAACGGATAAGTTATGGGAAAATCAGTTATATCGTAGATGCTGACATCAAAGGGTTCTTTGACCATATCGACCATGAGTGGATGATGAAGTTTCTCGAATGGAACATACAGGATAAGAACTTACTGTGGCTGATACGTAAATATCTTAAAGCGGGAATAATGGAACAAGGTAAATTTGAACCAACAGAGGAAGGTTCGGCACAAGGCTCCGTAATGAGTCCGATGCTTGCGAATATATACATGCATCATGTGCTGACGCTGTGGTTCAAACTTGTAGTGAAGAAGGAAATGCAGGGAGAGTGTTTTCTTGTCAACTTTGCGGATGATTTCGTTGCAGGATTTCAATATAAGTCAGAAGCTGAAAGATACTATAAAGAGTTAAAAGAACGAATGGAAAAGTTTGGTCTGGAACTTGAGAGTAGTAAAAGCAGACTGATTGAATTTGGAAGATTTGCAGAGCAGAATCGCAGGGCAAGAGGAGAACATAAACCGGAAACATTTGACTTTCTGGGATTTACTTTCTACTGTAGCAAAAACCGAAAAGGAGGTTTCGCACCAAAAGTACAGACTTCAAGAAAGAAGTTTGAGCAAAAGGTCAGAGCCTATAAGAATTGGATTTATGATAATCGAAATCGACCGATGCGAGAGATAATCAAGGAATTGAATGTGAAGCTAATCGGACACTATCGGTACTATGGTGTTACATGGAATTTCCGAAAGATAACAACATTTTTACATAGGGTTCAGCAGTTTCTGTTTAAAGCCATGAATCGGAGAGGTTGTAGACGGGCATACACATGGAATGGATTTGTGGAAATGCTCAAGTATTATCCATTAGCAAAGCCTAAAACATACTATTGCTTATATTAAAGTGAATGTTACTATGAGGAGCCGTATGCGGGAAAGCCGCACGTACGGATCTGTGAGGGGCTAAGATTGAGAGGTCTTAGTCTACTCGACTGACAATTTCATATCCATACACACAAAGCAGTTAGTCTTAGGATTGACTGCTTTTTTCATACCTAAATTTCAGATTGGAGTGATGAAATGAACGATATTTTTAAGGATATGCAGGCAAATGTCGGTTGTGAATATCTTTCTGACCTTCCCTCTTACAAGCGTAAGGTGTGGCAGGAAATGAAACGACTGAACCCTGCCAATTATGAAGAAAGACAGTTAGAAGATTTTTCAAAGTATGTGTTTGGTATGTCGTACCAGACCATAAAAGATGTGATGAAACAACAGAAAGGACGTGAGGAACAATGCAGGAAACAAGGGTGCTGGTGGAAACGAAAGGAACAACTGGCGAAGAAACAATATCATACTGGTTCGACCTGCCGATAGATGTTGCCGAGTTTGAAGAAAAGTTAGGTGTCGGTGCAGAAAGTGGGGATTACCGCATTATCGAAAAGGGGTTGCCTTATGCTGATGAAGTCCACGAACATACAAGCGTGTATCAGCTCAACGAATTAGATTTTATGTACCGCCAGCTTTCAAGTGATATGCAGGAAGAATATGTATCACTACTTACGGTGTTTGAGAATTTAGAAGCACTTTATATTTGCAGGAACGTGATTACCGTTTATCCAGACTGCAAAAGCATGATAGATGTTGCAAGGCAAAAGCTGATGAACGACCCGACGTTCAAACATTTATCCGAGGACTGTCAAGAATACTATTTTGACTTTGAAGCCTACGCTTCTCACTTGCAGGAACACGGGAAATTTTTAGTAACAGAACACGGTATCTTTGAACTGCCAGAGTAGGAAATGAGGTGGTGCTTATGATTGATGATATGGCGGTTTATATTGCTAATCTTGGTAAATACAATGAGGGTTATTTAGTCGGTGCTTGGTTCACGTTCCCCATTGACGAAGAAGATGTGAAAGAAAAAATCGGCTTGAATGAACAGTATGAGGAATACGCAATCCATGATACCGACAACTTCCCGATTGCGATTGGCGAGTATGTTTCCATTGAAGAACTCAATGAGATGTATGAAATGATAGAGGAACTTCCCGACTATATCGTAGAGTGTCTGGACGAATTTATCAGCCACTACGGGACGCTGGAAGAAGTCGTGGAACACAAGGACGATATTTATTATTATCCCGACTGTGAAACCATGACAGACGTTGCCTACTACTACATAGACGAATTGCAGGCACTTGGCGACATTCCACCCAGCTTACAGAACTACATTGACTATGAAGCCTACGGGCGAGATTTGGATATGGGCGGTTGCTTTATTGAAACAAGCCGAGGTATGTGCGAGATACCATATTAACGCTGGAAGATCAGCGACAAGCATTGTTGCTACTGACAGCGTATTTCTCTTTTAAGGGACAGTCTGAAACATGGCTGTCCTTTTCTATTTAGAAACTTACGAAAGGAGCTGAAAGAACTTGAAAAAGATTAAAAGCTACACGGGTATCTGGAACGTGGAAAAAGTCTTGTATGCAATCAATGACTTTAACTTACCCTTTCCCGTTACCTTTACACAGATTACATGGTTTGTGATTACGGAATTTATCATCATTCTGTTTGGGGATATTCCCCCACTTTCCATGATTGAGGGAGCATTTCTCAAATACTTCGGTATTCCTGTTGCTCTCACTTGGTTTATGTCGCAGAAAACCTTTGACGGAAAGAAGCCGTACAGCTTTTTGAAATCACAGATAACCTATGCCCTGCGACCGAAAATCACTTATGCAGGAAAAGCCGTAAAACTGCATAAGCAGACCTTGAATGAAACAATCACGGCAGTAAGGAGTGTGAACTATGTTCCCGATAAAATATATTGACAATAACCTTGTCTGGAACAAGGACAATGAGGTGTTCGCCTACTATGAGCTGATACCGTATAACTATTCTTTCTTATCCGCAGAGCAGAAATTTATCGTGCATGACAGTTTCCGACAGCTTATCGCACAGTCCCGTGAGGGTAAAATTCATGCGTTGCAGATTGCCACAGAAAGCTCCATAAGAAGTATGCAGGAGCAGTCAAAGAAACTGGTAACGGGAAAATTAAAGGAAGTTGCCTATCAGAAGATAGACGAACAGACCGAAGCGTTAGTATCTATGATTGGGGACAATCAAGTGGACTACCGCTTTTTTCTTGGCTTTAAGCTCATGGTTACGGAAGAACAGCTCAATCTGAAGAACATCAAAAAATCGGCGTGGCTGACGTTCACGGAATTTCTCCATGAAGTGAACCACACGCTGATGAATGACTTTGTTTCCATGCCGAATGATGAAATCAACCGTTACATGAAAATGGAAAAGTTACTGGAAAATAAAATCTCCCGTCGCTTTAAGGTGCGTCGCTTGGAAATCAATGATTTTGGGTATCTCATGGAACATCTTTACGGCAGGGACGGTATCGCCTATGAAGATTATGAGTACCAGCTACCAAAGAAAAAATTGAACAAAGAAACGCTGATAAAATACTACGACCTTATCCGTCCGACAAGGTGTGTGATTGAGGAAAGCCAGCGGTATTTACGATTGGAACATGAGGACAAGGAAAGCTATGTGTCCTATTTTACCGTCAATGCGATTGTAGGCGAGCTTGATTTTCCGTCAAGTGAAATCTTCTATTTCCAGCAACAGCAATTCACATTCCCCGTTGATACTTCTATGAATGTAGAAATCGTGGAGAACCGAAAAGCATTAACAACCGTCCGCAACAAGAAAAAGGAATTGAAAGACCTTGACAATCACGCTTATCAAGCAGGAAGTGAAACCAGCTCAAATGTGGTGGACGCATTAGACAGCGTGGACGAGCTGGAAACCGATTTAGACCAGAGCAAAGAAAGTATGTATAAGTTAAGCTACGTGATACGGGTGTCTGCACCCGATCTTGACGAGCTGAAACGCCGTTGTGATGAAGTCAAGGACTTTTACGACGACCTCAATGTAAAGCTGGTGCGTCCTGCTGGGGATATGCTGGGGCTTCATTCTGAATTTCTTCCTGCCAGCAAGCGATATATCAATGACTATGTGCAGTATGTAAAATCAGACTTCTTGGCAGGGCTTGGTTTTGGTGCGACACAGCAGTTAGGAGAAACTACGGGTATCTATATGGGCTATTCCGTTGATACGGGAAGAAATGTGTACCTGCAACCGTCTTTAGCTTCGCAGGGCGTAAAAGGCACAGTTACAAATGCCCTTGCTTCTGCTTTTGTCGGTTCGCTTGGCGGTGGAAAGTCGTTCTGCAACAATCTTCTTGTGTATTATTCGGTTCTCTTTGGGGGACAAGCGGTTATCTTAGACCCAAAATCAGAGCGTGGCAACTGGAAAGAAACACTTCCAGAAATCGCCCATGAAATCAATATCGTAAATCTTACCAGCGACAAGGACAATGCAGGACTTCTTGACCCATTCGTGATTATGAAGAATGTTAAGGACGCTGAAAGTCTGGCAATCGACATCTTGACATTCCTTACGGGTATTTCCTCTAGGGACGGCGAAAAATTCCCCGTACTTCGTAAAGCGGTTCGTTCCGTTACCCAGAGCGACAGTCGGGGCTTGCTCCATGTGATAGACGAGCTACGCCGTGAAGATACGCCCATATCAAGAAATATCGCAGACCATATCGACAGTTTCACGGACTACGACTTTGCACATCTGCTGTTTTCGGACGGTACGGTAGAAAATGCTATCAGTCTGGATAACCAGCTCAATATCATTCAAGTAGCCGACCTTGTGTTGCCAGATAAAGACACGACCTTTGAGGAATACACGACCATTGAATTATTGTCGGTGTCTATGCTGATTGTGATTAGTACCTTTGCCCTTGATTTTATCCATTCGGACAGAAGCATTTTTAAGATTGTCGATTTGGACGAAGCGTGGGCGTTCTTAAATGTGGCACAAGGCGAAACCTTATCAAATAAGCTGGTGCGTGCTGGACGAGCTATGCAGGCAGGCGTTTATTTCGTTACACAATCTTCTGGCGACGTGTCAAAGGAAAGTCTGAAAAACAATATCGGCTTAAAATTCGCTTTCCGTTCTACTGACATCAACGAGATAAAGCAGACCTTAGAATTTTTCGGTATCGACAAGGACGACGAGAACAACCAGAAACGCTTGCGTGATTTGGAGAACGGACAATGCTTATTGCAGGACTTATACGGGCGTGTCGGTGTGGTGCAGATACACCCCGTCTTTGAAGAACTGCTACACGCCTTTGATACCAGACCGCCCGTACAGAGAAATGAGGTGGAGTGATGAAAGAAAGGATAAAAGGTGCGTTCACAAAAAAGAAGATTTTCCACTTTCTCAAAATGGCTCTGTTTGTCGTGGCACTCTCCCTTATCCTGCTTTCACTTCTGGGGACGGTGGCTCATGCGACGGGGCTTGTGGACGATACCATAAACGCAGAAAATCTTTACTCAAAATATCCCCTTTCCAACTACCAGCTTGATTTTTATGTGGATAATAGCTGGTCGTGGTTGCCGTGGAACTGGCTGGACGGGATTGGAAAATCGGTACAGTACGGGCTTTACTGCATTACCAACTTTGTCTGGACGATAAGCCTTTATTTAAGCAATGCTACGGGCTATGTGGTGCAGGAAGCCTATAAGCTGGACTTCATCAATGATATGGCAGACAGTATCGGAAAAAGCATACAGACCCTTGCAGGCGTAACACAGAACGGTTTTTCCAGTTCTGGCTTTTATGTCGGTTTCCTGCTTCTCATTATCTTAGTGGTGGGACTTTATGTTGCCTATACGGGACTGATAAAAAGAGAAACCAGCAAGGCACTTCACGCTGTTATCAACTTTGTGGTGGTGTTCGTGCTGTCCGCTTCCTTTATTGCCTACGCTCCCGACTATATCAAGAAGATAAATGAATTTTCATCAGACATCAGTACCGCTTCTTTGGACTTGGGAACAAAAATCATGCTCCCCAACTCTGACAGCGAGGGCAAGGACAGCGTGGACTTGATACGGGACAGCTTATTTTCTATTCAAGTGGAACAGCCGTGGCTCTTACTTCAATTTGGCAACAGCAACGCAGAAGAAATCGGGACAGACCGTGTCGAAGCTCTTGTATCAACAAGCCCAGAGGACGAGGACGGCAAGACCAGAGAGGAAGTCGTGAAAACAGAAATCGAGGATAACGACAACAACAATCTGACGATACCGCAGGTGGTAAACCGTTTGGGTATGGTGTTCTTCCTCTTGTTCTTCAATTTAGGGATAACGATATTTGTATTCTTGCTTACGGGCATGATGTTGTTTAGCCAGATACTTTTTATTATCTTTGCAATGTTTTTGCCTATCAGTTTTTTACTCTCCATGATACCGAGCTATGAAAGCATGGCAAAGCAGGCAATCGTGAGGGTATTTAATACCATAATGACACGGGCAGGAATAACGCTCATTGTAACGGTGGCGTTCAGCATTTCCAGTATGTTTTATAACATATCCACGGACTATCCGTTTTTCATGGTGGCGTTCTTGCAGATAGTATGTTTCGCTGGTATCTACATGAAGCTGGGCGATTTAATGAGTATGTTCTCTTTGAACGCTAATGACAGTCAAAGCATGGGACGCAGGATATTCCGCAGACCGTATCTGTTTATGCGACATAGGGCTAGGCGTATGGAACACCGTATTGCAAGGGCGGTAAGTGCTGGCGGTATTTCGGGCGGTGTCGCTGGTGCGGTGGCTGGAAGTGCCGTTGCTGGAAAACGAGCTGAAAGAAAAAATACAGCTTCTAAAGAAAATCGGGGCAATACCACTTCCAGCATGGGACAGCGTGCAGGCTCAAAGGTGGGTGCTGTCTTAGATACGAAAAATAAAGTGAAAGACAAGGCAAACGCTGTCAAAGAAAATATCAAGGATATGCCGACACAGACCGCTTATGCGGTGTATTCCGCAAAGGAAAAGGCAAAGTCCAGCGTGTCTGACTTTAAGCGTGGCATGGTGCAGGAACAGCAGTCCAGACAGACGGGACGATTGGAAAAGCAGGAACAGCATAGACAGAATATTGCTGATAAGCGTATGGAGCTTCAAAAGGCACAAGAAGCAAGGCAGGCACAGCGAAAGGCTGACGGATCAGCGACAACGGGAGCTACCCGTCCCCATGAGCGACCAGCCACAGCTTCAAAGCCGAGTGCGGAAAAAATGCAGGAAGTCAAACGCCCTGCCACAGCGACCACTTCAAAAGCAAGTGAGCCAGTCAAGACAAATGTTATCAAAGAGCGTCCGTTATCTTCTGGTGCTTCTGATAGGAAAGCGACCCAGTCGGCACAGCCAGCATATAGGCAGAATGTAGAAAAAGTGGTATCGCAGGAAACACGCCAGAATTACACCAAAGACCGCAGGACAAAGGTTCAGCAGACGCAGAGCGTCCAGAAGAACCAGCAGACAACAGAGAAAACCCGTAACCTTGTCACGAAGAAAGGACAGAAGAAAAAATGAAACTGAAACATATCGCTCTCATTGGCAGTCTGTTTCCTATCCTCTTTTCTCTGGTGCTTTTCTTTGGTGTGTTGATTAGTGCGGACAGCGACGACGAGAACAGCAATTTTTCTTCTGGCATTACGGGTATGAACTTATCCGCAGAAGTCTTGAAACATCAGCCTATGGTAGAAAAATACGCCAGAGAATACGGTATCTCCGAGTATGTCAATGTGCTACTTGCTATCATTCAAGTAGAAAGTGGCGGTACGGCAGAAGATGTTATGCAGAGTTCGGAAAGTCTTGGTTTACCGCCTAATTCCTTAGATACGGAAAGGTCAATCAAGCAGGGGTGTAAGTATTTTGCGTCCCTGCTTTCTTCCTGCAAAAATCAAGGTATCGACGATTTGAATGTAGCGATACAGTCTTATAACTATGGCGGTGGTTATGTGGGATATGTGGCAGGAAAAGGAAAGAAACACACCTTTAACCTTGCAGAGAGCTTCGCCCGTGAGAAATCGGGTGGAAAGAAAGTAACCTATACCAACCCGATAGCCGTTGCGAAGAATGGGGGCTGGCGGTATGGCTATGGAAATATGTTCTATGTGGAATTAGTCAATCAATATCTGACCGTGGCACATTTTGATAATGCGACGGCACAAGCGATTATGAATGAAGCGTTGAAATATCAAGGCTGGAAGTATGTATATGGTGGCAGTAACCCGAACACTTCCTTTGATTGTAGCGGACTTGTGCAATGGTGCTATGGAAAAGCTGGTATCTCCTTACCGAGAACCGCACAAGCACAGTATGACGCTACCCAACATCTCCCACTCTCGCAGGCAAAGGCTGGGGACTTGGTGTTTTTCCATTCTACCTATAACGCTGGTTCGTATGTAACCCACGTCGGCATTTATGTAGGAAATAACCAGATGTACCATGCAGGCGACCCGATAGGATATGCAGACCTAAGCAGTAGTTACTGGCAACAGCACTTAATCGGTGCAGGACGAGTAAAACAATAGAAAGGACTTGAAAAATATGTTTAAGAAGAATAAGAAACAGACAGAAAATGTCAAAGAAAAAAAGGTGCGTACTGTCAAGGTAGGCACACATAAGAAAACCGTGATTGCGTTGTGGGTGGTGCTTATCGCAAGCGTGAGCTTTGGGGTGTATAAGAATTTTACCGCTATCGACCAGCACACGACCCATGAAAAAGAAATCATTGAGCTTCGCTTGCAGGACACCAACGGGATAGAAAATTTCGTGAAGAACTTTGCGAAGTCCTATTACACATGGAGTAACAGCAAAGAAGCGATTGAAGCAAGGACGCAGGCAATCAGCGGTTATCTGACAAAGGAATTGCAAGACTTGAATGTTGATACAATCAGAACGGATATACCGACCAGCTCCACAGTTACAGATGTGATTGTATGGCATATCGAGCAATCGGGAACGGACACTTTTTCTGCTACCTACGAAGTAGATCAGCAGATAAAAGAGGGAGAACAGACAAGCAATGTGAAAGCAACCTATACCGTAAAAGTCCATGTGGACGCTGACGGGGATATGGTAATCGTTCAGAACCCTACCCTTGCCCCTGCAATCGAAAAATCAGACTATGAGCCAAAGACACCAGAAGCAGACGCAAGCGTGGACGCTGATACGGTAAATGACGCTACCGCATTTCTGGAAACATTCTTTAAGCTCTATCCAACAGCCACAGAAAAAGAACTTGCTTACTATGTATCGGGAAATGTGATTGAACCTATCGGCAGGGACTACCTTTATTCTGAATTGGTAAACCCTATCTTTACAAAGGACGGGGACAATGTGAAAGTCAAAGTAGCCGTGAAATTTCTTGATAATCAGACAAAGGCGACACAGGTATCGCAGTATGAGCTTGTGCTACATAAGGATAGTAACTGGAAGATAGTAGGATAAATGATAATAAAGCGTGTATTTTAGGAAAGAGATACACGCTTTATTCTACAAACACTACTCTGTATAATGAATATTTATTGACACTCTTTTTTAGCAGATATATCATAAAGACTAAGGAATTTTGTAAATGAGAAAAGATAATCTTCAAAAACATTTACACTTTAAGGAGTGATATTATACATGGCGATTAAAAATAATAAATTGGTTATGGTCTTAGAAGACGATACAGATTTAGCAGAGGG
>OHOM01000721.1_pt1 | contig 10883 bp, 6 predicted proteins | sample 1569901 | NCBI WGS metagenome assembly OHOM01 (sample SAMEA3879526, study PRJEB24766) | human gut metagenome | biome: human-associated habitat; feature: feces | place: USA | collected 1985/1987
TCGTCGTAGGGATGCCCTTGGGTCAAGGCGTTGCCAAGCGCCTGATTATAGCGTGAGGCGGCTAGAGGATCGGCCAGCGTAACGGTTTCTGATAAGGAATACATATATTTTTGTTCCAAGCGATATAGTATATTACTGTAAAAAGAAGTCGCCATGATAGGGGATAGTACCGAACGGAAAATGATGAGAAAGAAAGCGTTTGACAATAAATATTTAGGATTTAAATCTTCCACGGCAAATAAGGCGAAAGCTATGATTAGAATCATCATGCCCAATCCCCTGAGGAATATAGGAAAGTAGAGCATCTCGTATCTGCTATCCGGTGAGATCCCGAAATAAAGGCTCCCGAAGAACAGGACGAAACAACTCATTCCTCCCGCTATCAAGAAACGAAACCGCCAACGTTGCCACCGGAACCACCAAAAACAGATGAACGCCCCCAAGACATATCCCGGAAGCAAATAAGTATAAAGGGAATAGGTATGGGTGCTGTCTACCTTTAAGATACTGGTCAGGTAGCTGGTCAACAAGGTAGTCGAAGTACTGAAAAACATGACAAGCATCATATAGAAATAACCGATAATGGCTTTCGGCTGGTATAAAGGCGCCAGATTCACGTACGGACGTTCCGAATGATATTGATACCAAATAAATAAAGCGATCAATATCGGGGCGATCATGATATAAAGGCAAATCTTGGGGGATGCCATCCAGTCGAGTACTTTCCCGTAATTAATGACATACATAAGCATTAACAATCCGGTGGATATGATGAACATTTCCCGGATGTGTAGATCGGCCAAGGGGATGGACTTGATCGGCCGGTTATGGCGGAAGCAGATGATTACCACTAGTATGGCCAATAAGATCATCAGCATCATGAAATAATACATATATTTCCAGTCATAATGGTAGGCTAACTGTGCGGTAACAAGCATGGACGCTTGCCCCCCTCCGAAAACAAAAGGATAGAAGTAGGAGTAGAATTGGCTACGTATATTTTTAGGGCTGAATATCTTTTGTGCGTACCGGATAAACCACAGCATGAGAAACCCTTTCAGGAAACCGATCGCGAAACTACAGACGATCAATATGTCGGCGTTCTGGGAGCGGGCGCAGATCCAGCTTAGGAAGAACTGGGCGACTAAATCCGCCAACAATAAGAATTTGATGGAGAAGGCTTCTAATATCTTCGGAATAATCGGATAGGATACCGCCATTCCCGCCGCTGCCGCGTAATATCCCATGGTTATATCCTCGGTGTTCGTGCCTAGCGTGTTTGATACCTCCAGCATACTGCCGGTGTACGAACCGTTTAGCATCGTAACCGGAAGGATAACGATGAAGATGCAAATCAATCCTAACCAGTCCGGCACCCATTGGCGGATCGGTGCTCCAAGCTCTTTCATCGTGATCATTTGCGTAAGGCTTCTGTTTCAACCATCATGCCTGCTCTTAAATATTGCGTATCTTCTTGCGATAGATTTTCCAAATCTATCCGTACCGGGATACGTTGTTGTACCTTGACGAAGTTTCCGGCGGAATTGTCGGTCGGGACCAATGAGTATTTGGAGCCTGTGGCGTCGGAGATTGCGGTTACCTCCCCGTTGAATATCTTTCCCGGCAATGCGTCTACCTTGATACGTACTTTTTGCCCGATATAGATGTGGGGGATCTGGGTCTCCTTGTAATTGGCCGTGATCCATTTGTCTTTATCTCGTACGAGGTAGGATATCGTTTGTCCGGCTTGCACGTATTGTCCGGGCTCTAAGGTCCGTCTGCCTACATGACCGTCGTAAGGGGCGGTTATAACGGTATAGGAAAGGTTTAACCTAGCTAAATCCAGATCCGCTTCTTTTCGTAAGATCGCCGCCTCGGCTCCTGTTGTCTTCTTGCTGGTTTCGGTGAATTGGGAGAAAGCGGCTTTCTTTTGTTCCACCAACGCCTGATATCGGGCTTGCGCCGCCTCGAAAGCGGCTTTGGATTGCTCGTATTGTTGCTCGGGGACCGATTCTTCTTTCAGCAGCCGCCCAAATCGGTGATAATCCTGTTCCAGTTGCCAAAGCTTGGCTTTAGCTTCGGCGATGTTGGCGTCTTGTACGGCGATGTTCGTATGGGAGGTCTCGATACCGGAACGAAGTACGTCTTGTGATCCTTGGGCATCGATCAACGCGGCCTCTGCCTCTTTTACCTTGATCCGATATTCCCGATCGTCCAGTATGAGAAGTGTGTCCCCTTGGTGAACGTACTGGTGTTCCTTGAAACGGACCTCTTTTATGTAGCCGGAGGCACGTATATTTAGTGGGGCGATATATTGGTCCACAAAGGCATCGTTTGTCACCTCATAATTGATGTAACGCCAGAAATAATTGGCTGTCCACCAAATGCCGGAACCGGCTAAAAGGATACATATGGAGTTTAATACTATATTCCGTGTCCTTACTTTCTTTAGTCTTTGATGTTTCTCTTTTAATTCGTTTGCCATAGTCGTTGTTTCTTTTTAGAGACGGCCGCAAGCCTTCTGTAGTTGATAGTAAGTGTAAATTACGTGGGTACGGGCATTCGTGAGCTGTAGCTCCGCGTTGAGGAGAACCGAGTTCGCGTCGAGTAAGTCGGTTAGGATCGCCAATTGGTTTAAATACCGGTTTTGCATGATCCTGTAGTTCTCTTGAGCTTGCCGTACGGATAACTTCAAGGCTTCCACTTCTTGTAGGGCCTCCTTATGACGTAAGAACGCGGTGCGTACTTCCATGCGGATTTTCTGCTTTTTCTGTTCCTCCTCGTTTTTATGTAACGAGACCATCCATTTGCTTTCCTTTATTTTATGGTTGTTTTTATATAAAGAGGATAAAGGGTAGGAGAGCGACAGCCCTATGTTCCAGTTGTTATTGTACATATCCGCTAATGTTCGGGAGACTGGACGTGCCAATGTGTTCGAGGCATATAGCGATAGGCTGGGTAGCGAGGAGGCTTTAGTCAAACGTATATCATTTTGGGCTAACTCTGTTTGTTTCCGGAGTAGACGTATCGCCGGATCATTGGAATAGGCTTGGGCTACATAATCTTCGTAAGTTTCTAAAGATACGGTTTGGTCCAGTAACGTGGTATCTGGTTTGAGCAATAGATTCTCATCGAGACCGATCAGGATATCCAATTGCTGTGATACCAGTATGAGGCTATTATCCGTTTCTTGCAAGGATAGGCGGTCGTTGGTTAATTGCATCTCGCTTCTTAATACGTCGTTATTGGTTATCAGTCCCTCTTTTTTCATACGCCGGATATCTTGCAGGCGGCGTTCCGATTCCTCGATATTACGGGAAAGCACCTCACGTTGTTTAAATAGGCTGAAAAGACCGATGTATTGATTTAATAGACCGAGCTTGATCTCACTCTGGTCTGTGAGCGTTTGTAAAGAGGCGACTTCTTTCTCCAGATCCGCTTTCCGGATGGAATACCGGATTTTACCGCCTTGGTATATCGGTTGGGTAAGGTCGATGGCATAGTTCTGGGACCAATCGGGCGCTTCCGGGCGAGTCGGATGGGCGAGTCCTTGCTCAAAGAGGATCGGTTGCCCTACATATCCACCTTTCAAGCCGATTTGCAGGTCTGGCAATTGTGCGGAACGTGCCGTATGGGTTCTCTCTTGCGCTATCGATTCTTTTAAGACGTCTGCTTGGATCTGCAGACTATGCCGTACGCCTCTCTCGAAAAGCTGGTCGATGGTCAAGAAGAGCGAATCGGTTTGGGCGATTGCCGGAAATGTAGCGACCGTCATACAAAAGAGGCTCAATACGTGCTTTTTATATATTCTCAAGGACATTATGTACTGCTTTTAATTCGGATAACATGGTTTCTACGTTCTCTATTCCGATAATATGCTCCGCATGTACATAAACCTGATCAAGGATCGGGCGAATTTGCTTTTTGAATTCTTCTCCTTCCGGGGTTAGGAAAACCAGTTTGTTCCTCCGGTCCTCGGGATCTTCTTTCCGATGGACGTAGCCTTTCTTCTCTAAATTGTTCATTAGGTTTGTCAGACAAGCCTTATCCTTTGCCGTTCTCTCAGCCAAGACCTGTTGGGTGATACCTTGTTCGTGCCATAGGCAACTCAAGATTTGAAGCATCTCAAATGTTATGCCGGCGTTGTTCTTTTTCAGCGTTCGTTGCATAGACCGACGAAATGCCATGCGTGTGCGGACAACTTGTAACATAAGTTCCCGGAATTCTTTACCTTCTACCATTACTTATAATTCTTTTAAACTTGCTGGGCGCGAAGATAGCGTTTTTTCTCGGATTAGTCAAATGTTTAACTAATTAGCGTCTCGCTAATAAAGTATGTTTGCCATCTAGGTGGCACAGCTTTGCCATCGGCGTGGCACGGGCTTGCCATCACTATGGCACGGGTATGCCATCAGTGTGGCACAGCTGTGCCAAGGCGATGGCAGATGCTGGCACAGTATGTGTATGAAAGACAGGTGTATAGAATGAAGGCGTAACAAACCCGTGGAGTGATTCGTTACGCTTTCTGTTTAGTTCTCGTTTACGAGTTTAAGATGCATTCTTCTTTATCCAAACGCCTCCTTCAATTGCTTCACCCATCGCTCGATTCGTTTGTCGGTTTGATCCGGTTGGTTTTCCAAATCGAGGACTAAGCCTAGTAGTTTGCCATTTTTCAAGGCTTTGGAGGCATTAAAGAAATAATCATCCGAAGAGGTCTCGCCTACTAAAGTCGCTCCACAGGAGGTGAAAGCGTCCGCCAATATGCCGACTCCATCGGCGAAATTATCCGGATAATTCGTTTGATCTCCAAGACCGAAAATAGCGACCTTCTTATTTTTAAGGTCTAAAGTGACCAGTTCCGGGATGATCTCGTCCCAATAGGTGGGAAGCTCGCCATCGAACCAAGTAGAGGTTCCTGCGATTATATGGTCGTAAGCCTCGAAATCTCTTTTCCATGCGCTTTCAATAGGGATGATATCGATCTGATCCTCCCCGAAAGCTTTTCTTATTTTATTGGCGACAAAGGTTGTTTTCTCTGTGCCCGTTCCGTAAAATAATCCTGTTTTCATTGTGATACTTTTAAAGATTTAACGAATGTGGATCTAATAAAGCAGCAGTTCTTTTGCCGCATGATAGATGGTCTCCTCGTTGGGGAGGATGGCCCGTTCCAAGACCGGATGGAAACCAACCGGAGTGAATAGGGAACCTACCCGTTGGATCGGAGCATCCAAGTACTGGAATAGTTCCGAGCCGATGATGCCGGCAATTTCCGCTCCGAAGCCAGAGAAGACCTTGTCCTCATGTACGATCAATACTTTACTGGTTTTCTTCACCGAGTTGAAGATCGCCTCCTTATCCAAAGGTATCAAGGTACGAAGATCGATAACCTCCAGTTCCCAGCCTTTTTCTTTGTAAAGAAGCTCGGCTACGTTGAGGCAAAGATGGGTCGTATTGCCATAAGTGATGATTGTCAGATCTTTTCCCGGACGGCGTATGCGGGCTTTCCCGAACGGAACCTCGAAATCCTCGGGGACAAAGGTGGAGGCTTCTACCGCGTTGTAGAGCGCTTTCGGTTCCAGATAGAGCGTAAAGCCTTTAGAACGCATGCTCGTCCGCAACAGCCCGGCGGCATCATCCGCGAAAGAGGGATAAACAATCCGGGCACCGGGTAATGAGGTCAATGCGCCCTCAATGGTCTGGGAATGATAAAGCCCTCCTCCGATATAGCCTCCGGAGGCTAGGCGCAAAGTAATGTTTGGGGTAAATTGCCCGTTGCTGCGCCAATACTCATGCGTACATTCCACGTATTGCTCGACGGCCGGCCAGAAGTAATCGGCGAATTCCGCACCCTCGATCACTACATGGATCTTCGGGTCAAAGCGGCACATACCGTTCGCTGTCCCTACGATATAATCCTCGGCGATAGGGGCGTTGAAGACTCGCTCGATACCGAATTCTTGCTGCATGCCTTTGGTGATGTTGAATACGCCACCCTTTTCTTTATTGGCTACATCCTGTCCCCAGATAAACGTATCCGGGTTGTGCCGGAACTCCGCTTTCAACGTCTTGTTGATCGCCGTAACTAGCGTTTCTTTCTCTCCTTCCTCGTTTTGAACACCTTCTTTGTATTTCTGAGGTTGATAAGGTTCCGGGAGGACGTAATCCTTGACGGTAGACGGATCGGGATCGGGGGCGGCCATCGCTTTCCGATTGGCGGCTTTCAGGTCTTTAGCCGCTAGATCCGCGATCTCTTTCAATTCTTCCTCGGTGAAACGTCCGTAACGAATCAGCATGCGATGGAATTTGTATAAAGGATCGGCGGATTTTACATAGGTAAGCTCGTTCTCATCACGATACAAGGTATGTTTATCGGAGTTTGAGTGGGAGCCTATCCGTACGCAATTGGCCTGAACGATCACGGGAGTCCGGTTGGCGATCGCGTACTCCTTGGCCTCGGTCATGGCATTCATGGAATCGAACACGTCTTTTCCATTGCAATGGATAATACGTAAATTCTTGAAGCCAGAGAAGTTATCGGCAACTTTACGATTGGCCGTCTGGTCCTTTTTGGGGACAGAGATACCATATCCATTGTCTTGGAAGACAAAGATAACCGGCAGTCGCTCATTGCTGGCGCCATTGATTGCCTCATACACATAGCCTTCGGAAGCGGCCGATTCACCGTGCGAGGTAATCGCTGCGCCTTTCTGTCCATAGTAAACCATCGCCCGTGCCACGCCGGCGGCATGGAGATCGTGAGTCGCCGTAGCGGAAGAAACGTTCTCGATATGCCATTCCATCTTAGAGAAGTGGTTAGACATGTGGCGGCCGCCACTGGTCAGATCGGTCGCCTTGGAGATACCGTTCAGGATGATCTCCTCGGCAGTCATTCCCGCCGAGAGAACCGTCAACATATCCCGGTAATAGGGGAAGAGAAAGTCCGTATCCTTATCGAATACTTGTCCCATGGCGAGTTGTATCCCGTCGTGCCCGGCATACGGGGCATGATAAGACCAGCCGAGAGATTGCAATAAATAGGAGGGAGCCTTCTCATCGATCGCCCTTCCGAGCGTCATAAGGTAAAACCATTTCCTGAGAGTCTCCTTATCTGTTGTTTTTATATCATACTTTTTCATGTTGTTCTATTATAATAATGTATTAAGCGTTCCAATTCTCTAGTTCGTCGGCGATGGAACGTAAAAAGGCTCCCGCCAAAGCTCCGTCCACGATACGATGATCGTAGGAGAGTGAGAGGTACATCTTGTGACGGATAGCGATCGTGTCTCCCTCGGGCGTCTCTACTACCGCAGGCTTCTTCTCGATATAACCGACGGCTAGGATCGCTACTTGAGGCTGATTGATGATCGGGGTGCCGAACAGACTCTTGAAGGTTCCGAAATTCGTAATCGTGAACGTTCCGCCTTGGATGCTATCCGGGGCGAGCTTATTCTCACGGGCTTTAGCCGCCAAGGTATCTATTTGTGAGGCGAGGCCACTTAGGTTCAGCTTATCGGCATCGTGTATAACCGGGACAATTAAATTTCCGTCGTTTAAGGAAACCGCTATACCTATATTAATAGGCTTCTTTAGGATGATATTGTAACCGTCCACGGATGAATTTACTAATGGATAGGCTTTCAACGCTTTGGCGGTCGCTTCGGTAATAGCCGGCATATAAGTTAGGTTGATGCCTTCTTGCTTGAAGAATTGATCCTTCACTTTTTTACGCCAGTTAACCAGTCGGGTCACGTCTACCTCGATAACCGACGTCACATGCGGAGATACTTTTTTCGATAATACCATATGGTCCGCAATGATCTTACGTACACGATCCATTTCTCTCACCTCGTCTCCTTGAGCGAGTGGAGCGGATGGAGTGGCCGCTGTCATAGGCATGGAAGGAGCGGTCGGCGGCGCTACCGTAATTGTTGGCGTGCTCGTAGCCGTTTGCTGCATGGAAGAAACAGGAGCCTGTTTCGGCTTCGGCATTTCCGTACCTTTATTTTTGTGATCGATATACGTTTGAATATCTTTCTTACTGAGACGTCCCAGATATCCGGTACCCGGAATATGATCCAGTTCATCTTGCGATACACCGGCAGCTTTCGCTAATTGCAATACGACGGGAGAATACCAACGATCTTCCTCTTGGGAATTCTTTGATAATTCCTCTGAGGCGGGAGCGGGGACTTGTTCTTTCGGTTGAGTAGCCTCCGAGGTTTCCGGCTGAGCTCCGTTATCCTCTCCTTCACCTTCGATCTCAAGGATCGCTACGACTGTACCGACCGCTACGGTGTCTCCCTCATTAAAAAGAAGTTGTTTTACTTTTCCCTCAACGGGGGATGGAATCTCAGCGCTTACTTTCGCTGTGCTTACTTCGAAAAGGACATCATCTTCCTCTACGGTATCACCTACCTTTACCGACCATGAGATGATGGTTCCTTCTGTAATACTTTCGCCCAACTTAGGCATCTTTATCTCAAATGTAGCCATATTTTGATTTTTTAATTACTGTTATATAGTGGGAGACGGGGCGTGCCCCGTCTCTACAAACGGTATATAATAAGAACAAAGATCAAGAAGGTAAGTTTCTGTATTATAGTGTATAAGTGTTAAAGTTCCAGCTGGCTGTAGCATATTTCTGCTCTTTAAGCCGATAGATGGCTTCCAAGTCTGCTTGCGTGAAGGAATAATCCTGTATGCCGGGATTATTGATCGTGAAATAGTAAAGAAGCGCTTTCTTAAAATGCTGGATGGAGATAGAAGCCGGAAGATGGGCGCTGATATTCGTGACCGGACTCCGTACAGATTTAACGAATGTCGATCGTTTGCCTCCTGTTTTCTCTGGTGTTTGACGGGATGTACTTTTCAAGGAGGTGACGAGCCTATCCAGATCGGTGGAAAACAATAAGGTAGCATGGTGCATATACCGATTCTTATGGATACTCTGTGCGCTACCCGATATTTTAAATCCTCCGATAGTTAATCCTTTCCGTTCATCCACCTCGGCATGTACTCCCAATGTCTTGAGAAAATTCATGATCTGGATGGTATATTTATCGGTCTGCATAATCTGGCCGGTCTCTATAAATGTAAGATTCAGGTTTCCCGGATCATGGTAAACGGCACCACCACCGGAAAACCTGCGCGCTATCTTGATTTGTTGGTCTTGTACGAATTTGAGATTTACCTCGGCCCATACATCCTGATGCTTACCGATCACGATTGATGGTTCATTCTGCCAAAGCATGAAAATATTCTCTTTGAAATTCTTGAGCAGATACTCTTCGGCGGCCAAATTGAAGTATGGATCCGTTTGTGTATTGTGAATGCAAAGCATCAGGAAACTGTTTTAGTTAGGCGTTTTATTAGATATATAAACTTTCGTGGAGGATCTCACTGACTGTCGGATGCGGGAAAATATTTTTCTTAAATTCATCGACTGTATAACCATTCTCGACAGCGATTCCGGCGGTGACGATAATCTCGGATGCCGGATTCCCTAGTAGATGGCAACCGATGATACGATCCTCGTCGTCCGTGATCAGTTTACATAAACCATTACCATTCTCGTTCTCTGCGACGAAACGTCCGGAATAGGTCATCGGGATCTTTTGAACACGAAAACTTTCCCCGTTCGCTACCAATTCCTCTTCTGTCTTACCCACGCTCGCCAATTCCGGATTCGTATAAACTACCGCCGGAATGGCTTTATAGCTCATCTCGTCCGGTATGCCTAGGATATGGTGTATGGCAACTTCCGCTTCCCGGTAAGCCGTATGTGCCAGCAGGGAAAAACCGGTAATATCTCCAGCCGCATATACATGTGGATGGGAAGTCAGCATATGTTCGTTTACCTTTACACCGGCCCCTTGTATTTCGATCGCTAGATTTTCGAGTCCCAGACTCTTTGTAATCGGACGGCGGCCCACGCTCACCAATATTTTATCGGCTTCAATCGTGTCTGCCTTGCCGTTTTTCTCAACAAAGACTTTCTCTGCGGATACCTCTGTAACTTTGGTATTCAAGAAAAACTCTACGCCTTTTTTCTTATACTCGGATCGAAGCATCGCTGAGGTTTCTTTATCCATATTCCCTAATATCTCGGGTAGCATCTCGATTACCTTCACCTTTACGCCCATACTGTTAAAGAATGAGGCGAACTCCATTCCGATCACGCCACCACCGATAATCGCTAACGATTTTGGCAAATCGTTGAGATCAAGGGCTTCCCGGGAAGTCCAATACTTGACCTCTGATAACCCTTTGATAGGAGGGATCACGGTTTCAGAGCCTGTGCATACTAACACATTCTTCACTAAATACTCTTTTCCAGCGCAGTGAATCCGTATATTTCCAAACTCCTCTCCGGTGATTCGTGCCTCTCCTTCTACGATGGTGACGCCGTTACCCGTAAGCCGGGCTTTTACCCCGAGCGTAAGTTTACGGACGGTCTTGTTCTTCCGGTCGATAATCTTTACCAAGTCGAAACTTGGGTCTTTCATCGCCACTATACCATATTTGGAGGCACTTTTGATACTGTCTAGTATCTTGGCGGAGTATAAAAGAGTTTTTGTCGGGATACATCCCTCGTTTAGGCAGACGCCACCGATAGCGTTCTTCTCGAAAAGGATCGTTTTTAATCCATTCTCCGAAGCCCTTTCGGCGGCGGTGTAACCCGCAGGTCCACCGCCTATGATTGCTATGTCATATTCCATATACATTATTATAATTATTTGAATACTAAAATTCGTTCCTCTAATGGGGCGAATTGTTTTTCTCCCGGTTCCTGGGTAGAGGTTCCGAACGGCATCTCGGCGATCAGTTTCCAGTTCGGATTGATATGCCATTGTTTAGCGACCGCCTCGTCGATCAACGGGTTG
>OHOM01000733.1_pt1 | contig 10682 bp, 9 predicted proteins | sample 1569901 | NCBI WGS metagenome assembly OHOM01 (sample SAMEA3879526, study PRJEB24766) | human gut metagenome | biome: human-associated habitat; feature: feces | place: USA | collected 1985/1987
GCAATCCAAGAGAAAATAAACTTAAAAAAACAGACTGTCATCATGATGCACGAACATCCTTTCGCACAATTCCACTTCTGCCCGAAATGCGGCTCACCGCGCTTCGTGGAGCATAACGAAAAATCGAAACAATGCGAAGACTGCGGCTTCGTTTACTATTTCAACCCCAGTGCAGCCACTGTCGCGGTCATCCTGAACGAACGACAGGAACTGTTGGTCTGCCGCAGGGGAAAGGAACCGGCCAAAGGCACGCTCGACCTGCCCGGCGGATTCTCAGACTGTTTCGAGAGCAGCGAGGAGGGAGTGGCACGGGAAGTAAAAGAAGAAACCGGGTTGGAAGTAACCCGCACGGAATTCCTGTTTTCCCTGCCCAACACTTACCTGTATTCCGGATTTCTGGTACACACCGTAGATTGTTTCTTCCGCTGCACGGTGGCAGACAGCAGCCTGGCTCATGCCATGGACGACGCGGCCGAACTGTTGTGGATTCCCGTGAAAGAATTGCGCCCGGAAGACTTCGGCCTGGCATCCGTGAGAAAAGGCATCGAAAAGCTGTTGGCACAATGGCCCTAATCCCCTCTCCCCAAGGGAGACACAGCGCGTACGGCTCCATTTATTCAAAAAAATTGTTATATATAAGGTGTAATCTATCTTTTTTTTCTACTTTTGCTGCCGAAATTTTATAAAGGTACAGACCATGCAGAAAAATTTGGTGATCGTGGAGTCTCCTGCCAAAGCCAAAACCATTGAAAAGTTTTTGGGAGCAGACTACAAAGTATTATCCAGTTACGGGCACATCCGTGACTTAAAGAAAAAAGAGTTCAGCATCGACACGACGAACTTCGCACCGCAATATGAGATACCTTCCGAAAAGACCAAACTGGTGAACGAACTGAAAGCGGAAGCCAAAAATGCCGGAACCGTCTGGCTGGCTTCCGATGAGGACCGCGAAGGGGAAGCCATCGCATGGCACTTGTACGAAGTGCTGAAACTGAAACCGGAACACACCAGACGTATCGTCTTCCATGAAATCACCAAAGGTGCCATCCTGAAAGCGATAGAAAATCCCCGTGACATTGACATCAACCTGGTCGATGCCCAGCAAGCCCGACGTATCCTGGACCGTATCGTAGGTTTTGAACTTTCACCGGTATTGTGGAAGAAAGTGAAACCTGCCCTTTCTGCAGGCCGTGTACAGTCCGTAGCCGTCCGTCTCATTGTAGAGCGCGAACGCGAGATACATGCATTCCAAACCGAAGCATCTTACCGTGTTACCGCCGTATTCCTCGTTCCGGACACTGACGGCAAAACAGTGGAAATGAAAGCCGAACTGGCGCACCGGCTCAAGACAAAGGCAGAAGCCCGGAAATTGCTGGAGAGCTGTAAAGCAGCTACGTTTACCATCAGCGACATCACTACCCGTCCGCTGAAGAAAACTCCCGCCGCCCCGTTCACCACCTCTACCTTGCAGCAGGAGGCTGCCCGCAAACTGGGATTCACCGTGGCACAGACCATGATGGTGGCGCAACGTCTGTACGAATCCGGATTGATAACCTACATGCGTACCGACTCCGTCAACCTTTCCGAACTTGCCGTCAACGCCAGCCGTGAAACCATCTCCAACCTGATGGGCGAACGTTACGTACACAACCGCCACTTCGCCACCAAGACCAAAGGAGCGCAAGAAGCCCACGAAGCTATCCGCCCCACCTATATGGAGAATGCCAAGATAGAAGGTACCCCGCAGGAAAGAAAGCTGTACGACCTCATCTGGAAACGTACCATCGCCTCGCAGATGGCAGATGCCGAAGTGGAAAAGACAACCGTAACCATTGCTATCAGCAACGAGACGGAGACTTTCACTGCAACCGGCGAAGTGGTGAAATTCGACGGTTTCCTCCGTGTCTACCGCGAATCATACGATGATGACGTAGAAACCCAGGAAGATGAGGCACGCCTACTGCCCCCTCTGAAAAAAGGACAGAAGCTCGAACATGAAGGTATCACCGCTACCGAACGTTTCACCCAACACCCTCCCCGCTACACGGAAGCAAGCCTTGTGCGCAAATTGGAGGAACTGGGTATCGGACGTCCGTCTACCTATGCTCCGACCATTTCCACCATCCAGCAACGTGAATACGTGATAAAAGGAGAAAAAGCAGGTGAAGAACGCACCTACAATGTGCTTAACCTGCAGGGTAATGAAATAACGGACAACAACCATACAGAAATCACCGGAACTGAAAAGTCAAAACTGATGCCGACAGACACCGGTATTGTGGTCAATGACTTCCTGATAGAGTACTTCCCGGACATCCTTGACTACAACTTCACTGCGAGCGTCGAAAAGCAATTCGACGAAATAGCCGAAGGTGACAAGCAATGGACCGCCATTCTGAAAACATTCTATAAGAAATTCCATCCTTCGGTGGAGAACACGCTTGCCGCGAAAACCGCCCACAAGGCAGGCGAACGGATTCTAGGAACAGACCCCGTCAGCGGAAAACAAGTGTCTGTAAAAATCGGACGTTTCGGCCCAGTAGCACAGATAGGTACTGCCGAAGATGAGGAAAAGCCCCGTTTCGCCCAGGTAAAAAAAGAAATGTCCATCGAGACCATTACGCTGGAAGAAGCGCTGGAGCTGTTCAAACTTCCCCGTACTCTCGGAGAGTACGAAGGCAAGAATGTAGTCGTAGGTGCGGGACGTTTCGGACCTTATATCCAGAACAACGGCTTGTATGCCTCGTTACCCAAGACAATGGACCCGATGACTGTTACGCTGGAAGAAGCTATTGAACTTTTGCAAAAGAAACAAGAAGCAGAAGCCCAGAAACATATCAAGAAGTTTGAGGAAGAACCGGAACTGGAAATCCTGAATGGACGCTATGGCCCTTACATCGCTTATAAAGGCAGCAACTACAAGATTCCTAAAGACATCATCCCTCAAGACCTGAACCTTCAGGCTTGTCTGGAAATTGTGAAACTGCAAAGCGACAAGGATACGGGCAAGTCTAAGCGGACTGCAAAGGCGGTGAAAGCAACGAAAACGACTAAAACAACCGCCAAGGCAACTGCCAAAACAAGCAAGACAAAATAGGACTTAGTCTACACGTATAAAATGGGAGAAAGGAGACGATAATTTAAACTTCTATTATTTCTACCACAAGAATAAATATTGCACTATAAAAAAATAAGCCCGAAGAAGTATCCTCGGGCTTATTCTTTTATAGTACAATGTTTACATCCTATCCGGCACCTCAATTCCCAGCAATCCCATACCTAAGCGTACCACCTTGGCTACATTCTCGGACAATGCAAGGCGGAATACCTTCACTGCTTCGTTCTCCTCACGCAAAATGCTGAAGTCATGGTAGAACTGGTTATATTCCTTCACAAGGTCATACGTATAGTTTGCAATGATGGACGGACTGTAATCCTCACCTGCCTGCTTCACAATAGCGGCAAAGTCGGCAACCATCTGTATCAGTCCCTCTTCCTTCTCACTCAGTTCAATGCCGGCAGGCAACTGGGCAGGGATTTCGATACCGGCCTCTTTTGCCTTGCGGAGAACAGACTGGATACGTGCATAAGTATATTGGATGAACGGTCCCGTATTACCATTAAAGTCGATGGACTCTTTTGGATTGAATGTCATGTTCTTGCGGGCATCCACTTTCAGGATGAAGTACTTTAAGGCACCCAGACCAACGATACGGGCGATATTGTCTGCTTCTTCCTTTGTCAGACCATCCAGCTTGCCCAGTTCATTGCTGGTTTCCTTGGCTGTATCAATCATCTCCGCCATCAGGTCGTCAGCATCAACCACGGTACCTTCGCGGCTCTTCATCTTGCCCTCGGGAAGTTCCACCATACCGTAAGAGAAGTGCACCAACCCTTTACCCCATTCGAAGCCCAGTTTGTCGAGCAGGATGGACAATACCTGGAAATGGTAATTCTGTTCGTTGCCTACCACATAAATCATCTTGTCGATGGGATAATCTGCAAAGCGGAGTTTAGCAGTACCTATATCCTGCGTCATGTAGACGGATGTACCGTCCGCACGCAACAGCAGCTTGTGGTCCAACCCCTCACCCGTGAGGTCTGCCCATACAGAGCCATCTTCTTTCCGGTAGAAGAAGCCTTTCTCCAGGCCCTCCATTACCTTCTCCTTACCTTCGAGGTACGTGTTTGATTCGTAATATATCTTATCAAAAGTTACACCCATCATACGGTAAGTCTCGTCAAAACCTGCATACACCCAGTCGTTCATTTTCTTCCAGAGCGCACGTACTTCCGGGTCATTGGCCTCCCACTTTACCAGCATTTCACGAGCCTCCTTCATCAAAGGAGATTCAGTTTCCGCCTTGGCTTTGGCTTCTTCCTCATTCATGCCTTCGCTTTGGAACTTGGCCATCAGTTCTTTCACTTCCGCTTTATAATGCTTGTCGAAGGAAACATAGTAATCGCCAATCAAGTGGTCTCCCTTCTTGCCGGATGATTCGGGAGTTTCACCATTCCCGTACTTCTGCCATGCCAACATGGACTTGCAGATATGAATTCCACGGTCATTGACAATATTTGTCTTTACTACCTTATTACCGTTAGCAGCCACTATATTAGCCAGCGCATTTCCCAAAAGATTATTGCGTACATGTCCCAAATGAAGCGGTTTGTTGGTGTTGGGAGAAGAATACTCAATCATCACCAATGGAGAGTTGTCAGTAGCAGCCACGATACCGTACTGCTTGTCCGCATGAATGCCATTCAACAATTCTATCCACGCAGAGGAGGCAATGGTCAGGTTCAGGAAGCCCTTGATGACATTAAATGCTGCAACCGAAGGCTCGTTTGCCTGCAAGTATTCACCGATTTCCTGGGCCGTCTGCTCCGGTCCTTTCTTGGACATACGGAGGAAAGGGAATACAACCAGCGTGAGGTGTCCCTCAAATTCTTTCTTGGTTTTCTGCAACTGCACTTGTGCGGCAGGAACATCCTGTCCGTAAAGCGCTTTCAGTCCGCCGATGACGGACGATACCAGTTTCTGTTCTATATTCATGATTCAAATGTATTTTCCTGCGTGCAAAGATAGCGTAAACCGAAATCAGTACAAAACAAGCAGGCTTGTTTTTATGGCCTCACAAGATATTCAACATACAAAGAGGGGACGCTCTTTGTAAAACGTCCCCTCTTTGTATGTTGAGTATACTGTTCTTATTCAGCTGTCAATTCCGTACCTGGTTTGAATTTAACAACTTTCTTTGCAGCAATCTCGATAGGCTTTTTAGTAGAGGGGTTGATACCCATACGCGCTCCTCTTTCCACCACACTGAAAGTTCCAAAACCAACCAATGATACTTTATCACCGGCCTTCATTGCCTTAGTGACTGATGCGATAAATGCATCCAATGCTTTCTTTGAATCAGTCTTTGACAAACCAGACTCCGCTGCCATAGCGCTAATAAGTTCCGCCTTATTCATAATGCTTAAAATTAATTAATATGTTACACAAAAGATATTTTTACTTTTCATCACAAACCTCCACAAAAATAGAGCAATATTTCTGAATATCAAATAAAAACATTAAAAAAATATTGGAAAACAACGAAAAAGAAGGAATAGAATCTGCTTTTTCTGTTATAGAACAGAATTTATTCGTATTTTTGCCGGAGAAAGCAAAAACAGACAACTGTTTTTGAACTGTAAAATGAATTGAAACAACAGATTATGAATACTATACCTACTGTAACCAAAAACCTTTTAATCATTAATGTGCTGATGTTTTTGGGCACCATTGTCGCCCAAAGCTACGGCATCGACCTCGCCCAATATCTGGGATTGCATTTTTTCCTTGCCGAAGATTTCAATGCAGCACAATTGATAACATATATGTTCATGCACGCCGGATTCGCGCACATATTTTTCAACATGTTTGCTGTATGGATGTTCGGACGTATTTTAGAGCAGGTATGGGGGCCAAAACGATTTCTGTTCTACTATCTGGTGTGCGGTATAGGAGCCGGAATTATCCAGGAGGTGGTACAGTATATTCATTATGAGACAGTACTTTCCGCCTATGACAGCGTAAATACTGGCATGGCCATCATCCCGATGGAGGAATATCTCAATATGATGACTACCGTGGGAGCTTCGGGAGCAGTATACGCCATTCTGCTGGCATTCGGCATGTTGTTCCCCAACCAGCAAATGTTCATCTTCCCGTTACCGGTTCCCATCAAGGCCAAATATTTTGTTATCGGATATGCCTTGATTGAACTTTATGCCGGATTTGCAAACAGTGCAGGAGACAATGTGGCTCACTTCGCACATCTGGGTGGTATGGTATTCGGCTTTATCCTAATTATGTACTGGAGAAAAAAGAACAGAGGAAATGGCTACTATTATAACTGATTTGAAAGAAACCTTCCGTAGGGGGAACATTTATATCCAACTGATTTACATCAATGTAGCGGTATTCATACTTACTACGCTAACCGAAGTCATGTTCCAGTTGTTCAACCGGAGCATAGCAGGCGTATTCGAATGGCTGGAACTGCCGGCATCAGTCCTACGCTTCATCCTGCAACCATGGTCACTACTGACATATATGTTCATGCATGCAGGATTCATGCACATTCTTTTCAATATGCTGTGGCTTTACTGGTTCGGTGCACTGTTCCTGAGTTTCTTCTCTGCAAAGCATCTGCGGGGTGTATACATTCTGGGAGGAATTTGCGGCGGTCTGCTCTATATGGCCGCCTATAACATTTTTCCGTATTTCCGTCCCATGACAGACTATTCTTTCATGCTGGGCGCCTCTGCCTCTGTACTTGCCATTGTAGCCGCCACCGCCTATCGCGAGCCCAACTATCCGATAAGGCTGCTGCTGTTCGGAACCATCCGGCTGAAATACCTGGCACTCATCGTTATAGGCACCGATTTACTGTTCATCACCTCCAGCAATGCCGGTGGACACATCGCACATTTAGGAGGTGCGCTGGCAGGGGTATGGTTTGCCGCCAGCCTCAGCAAAGGCAGTGACCTGACCTCATGGATAAACAAATGTCTGGATGCCTTAGTTTCCATCGTCAGCTTCAAACCCCGAAAACCGAAAATGAAAGTACACTACGGTACTGGCAAACAAAAAGATTATGATTACAACGCACGGAAAAAAGCCCAATCCGACGAGATAGACCGCATTCTCGACAAATTAAAGAAATCGGGATACGAAAGCCTTACTACAGAGGAAAAGAAAAGCTTGTTCGACGCGAGTAAACGTTAAACCAATGGAAAACGGAAAATGAAAAATGAGAAATGAGAATATAACCGCCACTCTTATTTTCAGTTTTCACCTTTCAATTTTCAACTATTATAATGAAGCATCTCGGTAATTTTGTCGCTCTTCTGATTTTAGCGGTCAATGCCTTGTTTACGGGCCTATTACTGTTCACCGCCTATAGTCCGCACATCCAGCCGGTCACACATCCGGTGCAATCGTGCCTGGGGCTGACATTTCCCGTGTTCCTGATGATAAATGCCGGCTTCCTCATTTTCTGGCTGGTCATCCAGCGCTATAGGTCGGCTTTGCTGCCCCTGATAGGGATGTTGCTCTGCTATTCGCAGATACGCACCTATCTGCCCATCAACTTCCATACAGACCACTTACCGGAAACAAGTATCAAACTGCTCTCCTACAACATTATGGGATTTGACGGTGCCGCTAAGCAAGATGGCAAAAACCCGATATTGACCTATTTGAAGGAAAGTGGCGCCGATATCCTCTGTCTGCAGGAATATTCCACAGTACAATCCTCAAAGCATCTTTCGCAAAAAGACGTAGAGCGGGAACTCAAGGCATATCCATACCACCGCATCAACACAGTGGGTAGCGGAAAGGGACATACCAACAAGATAGCATGTTACTCTAAATTTCCGATTCTCTCGTCACGCATATTGGATTATCCCAGCGAATACAACGGTTCGGTACTCTATGAAATCAAGATTGAGGAAGACACGGTTACCCTCATCAACAATCATCTGGAGTCCAACAAACTGACCAAAGCCGATAAAGTCGTGTACGAAGACATGCTGAAATCTCCCGAAAAGGAAAAAGTGAAAAGCGGTGCACGCCTGCTCATACGCAAGCTGGCAGAAGCATCGGCCATCCGTGCCCCGCAGGCTGACACTATTGCACATGAAATAGCCGCTTCACCGCATCCTTACATTATTGTGTGCGGCGATTTCAACGACACCCCCATCTCCTATGCCCACCGCACCATCGCCCAGGATTTGGACGACGCATTCACCCAATCAGGACGGGGGCTGGGCATCTCCTACAACCAGAACAGATTCTATTTCCGGATAGACAACATACTGACAAGCAAGAACCTGAGAGCCTACAATTGTACAGTAGACCGCTCCATCAAAGAGTCAGACCACTATCCGATATGGTGCTATATCACTAAGAGATATTGAAAATTAATACTTAAACATTTAATACTTAGAAAACAATGTTCAAAAAATGTATTCTAATTTTAGCAGCAAGTTGTATGATGTACTCCTGTGCCACCCAGACGGAAAGCAATCCGTTCCTTACTGAGTTTCAAACACCCAATGGCGTGCCTCCATTCGATAAAATCAAGTTGGAGCACTATGAACCCGCATTCCAGAAAGGTATAGAAGAGCAGAACGCCAATATCCAATACGGAAGCCCCTACTTTCGAAAATGTCATTGTCGCCCTCGACAACAGCTCTCCCACCCTGGACCGTGTAGGCGGTGTATTTTTCAACCTGACGGAGGCCGAAACTACCGATGAACTGACAGCCCTTTCCATGAAACTGGCTCCGACATTGGCCGAACACGAAGACAACATCTCCCTCAACCAGGAGCTTTTCAAGAAAGTGGATGCTGTCTACAGCCAGAAAGATGCTCTCGGCCTGACCCGCGAACAACAAAGGCTGCTGGAAAAGACCCATAAGAAATTTATCCGTTCCGGCGCCAATCTTCCGACCGACAAGCAAGCCCGTCTGCGTGAAATCAACAAGCAGCTTTCCACACTCGGAATCACGTTCAGCAACAACATCCTGAACGAAAACAACGACTTCAAGCTTTATGTAGGAAAAGAGGAAGACCTCGCCGGACTTCCCCAATGGTTCCGCGAAAGCGCCATGGCTGAAGCCCGTGCCACCGGACAAGAAGGCAAATGGCTGTTTACCCTCCATAATGCAAGCCGCCTGCCTTTCCTCCAATACTCCGCCAACCGGCCGCTACGCGAACAGATGTACAAGGCCTACATCAACCGCGGCAATAACAATGACAAGAACGACAACAAGAAAATCATTGCCAACATCGTAAGCCTGAGACTTGAAAAGGCACAACTGCTGGGTTTCGACTGTTACTCCAACTTTGTATTGGACAATACAATGGCAAAGAATTCCACCGCCGTGATGGACTTCCTCAACAACTTGTGGAGTTATGCACTCCCCAAAGCAAAAGCCGAAGCAGCCGAACTGCAAAAGCTGATGGACAAGGAAGGCAAAGGAGAGAAACTTGAAGCATGGGATTGGTGGTACTACACCGAAAAACTCCGTAAGGAGAAATATAACCTCGAAGAAGAAGAGATTAAGCCCTACTTCAAGCTGGAAAACGTACGTGAAGGCGCCTTTGCCGTTGCCAATAAGCTTTATGGCATCACGCTGACAAAGCTCGAAGGTATCCCCGTCTATCATCCCGATGTAGAAGTGTTTGAAGTGAAAGCCGCAGACGGCTCACAAGTAGGTATCTTCTATGTAGATTACTTCCCCCGTCCCGGCAAAAGCGGTGGTGCCTGGATGAGCAATTACCGCGAACAACAAGGCAGTATACGTCCATTGGTATGCAACGTATGCAGCTTCACCAAGCCCGTAGGCGACACTCCTTCCCTGCTGACCATCGACGAAGTGGAAACTTTGTTCCATGAATTCGGCCATGCCCTGCACGGATTATTGACCCAATGCCAATATAAAGGTACTTCAGGCACCAATGTCGTACGCGACTTCGTGGAACTCCCCTCTCAAATCAACGAGCATTGGGCCACCGAACCCGAAGTGTTGAAAATGTATGCCAAGCATTACAAGACCGGCGAGGTCATTCCCGACAGCCTGATTGAAAAGATACTGAACCAGAAAACGTTCAACCAGGGTTTCATGACTACCGAGTTGCTGGCCGCCGCCATCCTCGACATGAACCTGCATAACCTGACTGATACCGGAGGTCTTGATGTCGTTGCATACGAAAAAGAAGCAATGGACCAACTGGGGCTGATTCCGGAAATAGCTCCCCGCTACCGTACCACATACTTCAACCACATCATCGGCGGTTATGCTGCAGGCTACTACAGCTATCTCTGGGCCAATGTTTTGGACAACGATGCCTTCGAAGCTTTCAAGGAACACGGTATCTTCGACAAGCAGACAGCCGACCTCTTCCGCCAGAATGTTCTGGAAAAAGGAGACAGCGAAGACCCGATGACTCTCTATAAAAACTTCAGAGGAACTGAGCCTCAATTAGACCCGATGTTAAAAAATCGCGGTATGAAGTAAGATTTGTGAAAAAAAAGCTATATTTGCAGCCTTGTATGCAACAGAATTTAATTAAAAAGTAATCATAATAAACTAAAAGTAACATGCAAAACAAAGGATTTGTA
>OHOM01000739.1_pt1 | contig 10639 bp, 9 predicted proteins | sample 1569901 | NCBI WGS metagenome assembly OHOM01 (sample SAMEA3879526, study PRJEB24766) | human gut metagenome | biome: human-associated habitat; feature: feces | place: USA | collected 1985/1987
TCCGCGAGCTGGCGGATATCCATACGATTACCGGCCCGTTGATTATCTACCGGGATAACCACGCTCGCTTCTGCGCCGTGAAATTCTCGGTCCGGGGCCGCGACATGGGTAGCGCCGTGGCTGAAGCCCAGCGGAAAGTGGAGAGGCAGGTAAAGCTCCCCGAAGGCTATACCTTGAAATGGACTGGAGATTTCGAGAACCAACAACGGGCTACCAAACGCTTGGCCCAAGTTGTCCCCGTAAGTATAGCGATCATCTTCGTGATCCTATTCGTCCTTTTCGGCAACGCCCGGGATGCCGGACTGGTCTTATTGAACGTGCCTTACGCCGCCGTCGGAGGTATCTTGGCCCTATTAATCACGAATTTCAACTTCTCGATCTCAGCGGGTATCGGCTTTATCGCCCTCTTCGGTATCTGTATACAGAATGGCGTGATCATGATATCGGACATCAAGAATAACCTGCGGGAGAGGCATCCTCTGGAAGATTCGATCAAGATGAGCGTGAAATCAAGGGTACGTTCCGTATTAATGACCGCCTCCATGGCCGCTATCGGCCTGCTTCCGGCCGCCTTGAGCCACGGTATCGGATCGGAAAGCCAGCGTCCTTTGGCGATCGTGATCATTGGCGGATTAATAGGGGCCACGTTCTTCACCCTCTTTGTCTTCCCGCTGATGGTGGAGGCTTTTTATCGACAAATGCTTTATGATAAGAACGGTAAATTAGTGCAACGTAGGTTGTAATTGCTATATTTGTAGCAAGAAAGTCCGGAACTATTAGGGAGGGCGACTGGAGTTATTATGCGAAAGGATTATACTTACTGATCTTTTCACGGCTGTGAAAAGATCATATCACAGAGGTGAAACGATCGTATCACAACCGTGAAAAGAACGTTTCACCTCTGTGATACGATTAGCATCATCCTGAGTACGCATTACTAATGATGGACATTCTTATTAATACATACGATACAATGGCGAAGATATTATTAGTAGAAGACGAGATAAACATCGCCTCTTTTATAGAAAGAGGCTTGCGGGAGTTCGGGCATGAGGTATATGTCGCTTATGACGGTGCCGCTGGTTGGGAACTGACACAGAAGAACGATTTCCAATTGCTGATTCTGGATATTATAATGCCGAAGATGAATGGCCTGCAACTTTGCAAACAGTACCGGCAACGGTTCGGTTACCATGCCCCCGTGATTATGCTGACCGCCTTGGGAACCACCGAGGATATCGTTAGCGGGCTGGATGCCGGGGCGGATGATTATCTGGTAAAACCTTTCAGCTTCCAAGAGCTCGAGGCCCGCATAAAGGCGTTATTACGTCGATCGGGAAACGAATCCGTCCATATGGCTCTCCGGTGCGGAGATCTGGTCTTAGATCCTCCAAGCCATCGGGCTATACGGAATGGGCAGGTCATCGATTTGACCGTAAAGGAATATAGGCTCTTGGAATATTTCATACAGAACCAAGGAACGGCCTTGAGCCGGATGAACTTGCTAAAGAATGTCTGGGACAAGGATTTCGATACCAATACGAACGTGGTCGATGTTTACGTGAATTATTTGCGCACGAAGATAGACAAAGACTTCGAACCTAAGCTAATCCATACCGTGGTGGGCGTGGGCTATATGATGGAAGCATGAAGACAGGAAACAAGATCGCTCTCTTTTACTCGGCCATTACCATAGGCGTGATAGCCGTCGTGACGCTTGTCTTCTATTGGGTTTCCACGAGCTATATCTCTCGCCTGTACTATTCTTACCTGACGGAAAAAGCCTATGCCACGGCACAGAAGCATTGGGAGAAGGACGAGACCGACGACGAGAGCTATGCCCGTATCCAACAGCGTTACGAGGAAACCCTTCCCGTCGCTACCGAGATATTGCTGAACGCCGATAGCTTGGAGACCCGGCAAGTGCTGTCCCGTTATCTGGACGCCACGCAGGTGAGATCTCTATACCAAGAGGATATCGTTCACTTCAAGCACGATACGCAAATGGGAGCGGCTTTGTATTATCCCGACAACGAGGGGAATTTCATCGTGATTGTCCTTTCCGGGAATCAGTATGGGATGGATATCCAGCATCGGATCGGCTGGCTGTTGCTGGGATTGATATTGGTTAGCTCGGTATTGATCTATTTTGTCGGCAGACTATACGCGACCCGGATGGTAGACCGGATCGACGCTGCTTACCAAAGTGAGAAAGCGTTTATCAGCAACGCCTCGCATGAGTTGAACAATCCACTGACAGCCATTCAAGGCGAATGCGAGATCAGCCTGCTGAAAGAGCGCTCCCCGGAGGAATACCAAGCGGCATTAAGACGTATCGCCACGGAGACAAGCCGTATCATACAATTGATCAAACACCTGCTGTTCCTGTCGCACGGGGATAAGGAGATCCAGAAAAGCGCGATGGAGACGATCTTCCTAGCGGACTTCTTGATGCAGTTCTCCTCGGCCCGGATCTCGTTCTCCCCGGATAATTTCTCTTATATGATCAGTGCCAATCCCTATTTATTGAAGATAGCGATCAAGAATATCTTGAGCAACGCCTGTAAGTATTCGGACGATAAACCGGTAGAGATGCGGCTTCGAGGCAGTGTCTTGACCATATCCGACCGAGGTATCGGCATTCCTCCCGAGGAGTTGAAACGAATCTTCCAGCCCTTTTACCGGGCGAGCAATACCCGGGAATACGCCGGGCATGGTGTCGGGCTAAGCCTCTCGCTACGCATATTGAGCACCTATGGGGCGAAGGTGAATATTACTTCTGATCTAGGAATTGGGACGAGCGTGGAGATCGACTTTGGGTAGCCGTCAGGTATTCTTTAGCCGGACCTGTTATTTCGACAGACTCCGGCGTTACCCCTACCGCCTCTTCCGAAGATATAAGTCCGCGATCTACCAAGCGATCCAGTATTACCCTGTAAAAATCCTCATAATACGGCTTCAACCGCAACCCGTCGAAGCAATAGCGGACCTGTTTGGGCTTGGGGATAATGCTGGCCATAAAAATACACTCGGCAAGGTTTAACTGGGAAGGTTCCTTCGCGAAATAATAACGTGAGGCCTCGGCGGCTCCATAAATCATGGGGCCCCATTCGGCGATGTTCAGATAAACCTCAAACATCCGCTCTTTAGAGGTCAGATGATTGCTCTCGATCAGCCATACGATTAACATTTCCTCCAGTTTGCGGGCGATCGTCTTATTACGGCTCAAGAATACATTCTTCACCAATTGCATGCTGAGCGTACTGCCGCCACGGGCGAAACGTCGTTCCTTGATATCCTGTATCAACGATTCCCGGATAGCGCTTGGAATAAAACCGTTGTGATAAAAGAAGCCGGCATCCTCACTCTGCATGATCGCTAAAGGAAGATAACGGGATACGGCGTTGAACGGGCGGAAAGAGGGATTCGCCGGACCGATCTCGAAAGAGCGTACCGGCTCGCCTTGCTCATAGACAGTATATTCAAATGGCTCATTCATCTTCCGCAAATCCGTATTCCCATAGGCAAGGATCTGGAAGTCCTTCGCTTTCAAAGTAGATTCCAAGATCAAGCTGTCTACCTGTCCGAAATCCAGATCCAATCGAAAATGATAGGAGAGGGTACCTTCTGTTCTCAGACCTTCCAGATTGTAGAATAAGCCTTTAGGCAGGGAGGAGAACAGTTGATCCGCAGGGAAATCCCTTTTATTCACAGAGGCCGTGATTTGCCAACTGGTATCTTTAACGATCTTCAGATAAGGATGGAAATCCAGATGATTAAACCGGATATCACTGACGCTATCTAATTCGATATAGTTCTTACCGATGTTTGTCCGGAAGTGTATAGAGCCTTTATCCAGTAAGACCGTGTCCGGAGATATACGCTCTTGGTGGATGGTAAGCCCGCTCACATAGGCGCTTCCGAGTAAGGATTGTATGTCTTCTTCTATTTTAGGTCCCTTAAGCTCGAAGGCCAAGGTGTCGAAACGTACCGATGCCCCCCAACGATATTCCAGAAAAGGAAGAGGAATCTTCGTATGCTCGTCGGCGTAGAGACGGGCTTTCACGAGTCGCTCCTTATCAGAGAGAGAGCCTTCGCAAATCCATTCGCTACGAACTCCGTTCTCCGTGCTATTTATATGCGTAGAGAATTGATTGTTAGTAAGATTGAGTTCGGGTATCTCTAGTATTAGTTCATCTCCTTTATTACTATAAGAAACACATAAATCATGTACCAAGGCATTTCCGGGCAATAAATTGAAAAGGAGACTAAGGGAGCGTTCAGCCTTGCGCGCGTAATCCCGTTCCTTATCATCTACAGCTGTTTCCTCTGGCTCACCTGGGTGATTCGATGGTTTATAAAGGAAATCAAAATTAGCTCTCTCTCCCTTCTTAATAAAATGAATATGCAAATTATCCGCTTGTACACTCTCTATGGAAGGGGTAAGTAGCAATAATCTGCCAAGCTCCAGTTTCGCTTGAAGCCTGTCCGCATGTATCAACGTATCAGCATCAATCGGGATAACGGTCAATCCCTCCATACGTACGGTACTCAGCCCCATCAACCGGATCTTATCATAGCGTATGTCAAGATGATGCCTTTCGGCAAGTTTACTCAATTTATGTCCCGCATACGCCCCTAAGATCAGGTCGATGCCCCAAAATGCCATAAACAAGAGAAAGCCAATAAAAATAAGAACTGCTATAAAAGATCTTTTATGGGATTGATTCATGCTCATCTATATTGTTACCCAGAGGACAAAAGTACTATAATTAAACGAATGGATTTCTTTTTCGATAAACAATCAAGGACTTAATTTAGTTATATTAAAAAACTAAAGTTATATGGCATATAAGATTGCGTTTTTTGGTGCTAAACCCTACGACATCGCTTCTTTCGATAAGATCAATGAGCGGTATGAGTTCGATATTCGTTACTATAAAGGACATTTGAATATCAATAATGTCGTCTTAACCCAAGGGGTAGACGCAGTATGTATTTTCGTGAACGACACGGCTGATGCCGCCGTAATAGACGCTTTGGTTGCCAATGGTGTGAAACTGTTGGCGCTTCGTTGCGCCGGTTTTAATAATGTGGATTTGAATGCCGCCAGGGGGAAATTACCGGTCGTACGCGTACCGGCCTACTCACCCTATGCGGTCGCTGAATATACGTTGGCCTTGATGTTATCGTTAAACCGTAAGATACACCGGGCATACTGGCGTACGAGAGATGGCAACTTCTCCTTGAATGGCTTGATGGGATTTGATATGCATGGCAAGACCGCCGGTATTATCGGTACCGGAAAGATCGCCAAGATATTGATTCATATCTTAAAAGGATTGGGGATGCGTGTATTGGCAAACGACCTGTATCCGGATGAGAAATTCGCCAAGGAGGAAGGGATCACCTATGTCGCTTTAGACGAGTTATACAAAGAGTCCGATATCATTTCCTTGCATTGCCCGTTGACCGACCAGACCCGTTATCTGATCAACGACGATTCGATCGCCAAGATGAAAGACGGCGTAATGATTATCAATACGGGACGCGGGTTACTGATCCATACCAACGCCTTGATCGAGGGATTGAAGACCAAGAAAGTATCTGCCGCTGGATTGGATGTCTACGAGGAGGAGGGAGACTATTTCTACGAGGATAAATCGGATAAGATTATCGATGATGACGTCTTGGCCCGTCTGCTCTCGTTCAACAATGTGATCGTTACTTCCCATCAGGCGTTTTTCACGAAAGAGGCCCTGCATAATATCGCTGAGACTACCTTGCGGAACATCAAGGATTTCGAGGAAGGCCGTCCCTTAGTGAACGAAGTGACCAAGTAAATTCTAAAAAGGAACTATTATTTATCGCTGATTTATTATATTTTTGTGGCCATTGCTTGGTGGGAACCCAGCAATGGCTTTTTTAATTCAGAGGTATATATATGGAAATAGATAGTCAGACAGGTTTGGTGTTGGAAGGTGGCGGAATGCGTGCCATATTTACGGTGGGAGTATTGGATTATTTTATGGATCATGATATTTGGTTTCCTTATACGATCGGAGTATCGGCGGGAGTAACGGTATCTCGTATGCTTCCCGCCAGCGGGGACGCTCTCGTTTTAGCAATATCGACCTATTGAAGAAATATAATTACATAGGTCTTCGTCATTTCTTACGGGGCAGGGGATATATCGATCTGAATTTCTTGTTTTATGTCTATCCGGATTTGTATTATCCGTTGGATTACGATACCTATTTCAAGTCCAATGATCGGTTCGTTATGGTCACGAGCAATTGCTTGACGGGTAAAGCGGAATATTTCGAGGAGAAGAAAGATAAGAAACGTTTGGTGGATATCTGTAAAGCCTCTTGCACCTTACCGATCCTCTGTCCAATTACGTATGTAGACGGGATACCGATGGTCGACGGAGGCGTATGCGACGCTATCCCTATCCGACGGGCTATCGCCGACGGCTTCTCCAAGAACGTCATCATCCTTACCCGTAACAAAGGCTATCGGAAAGAAGAGAAAGATTTTTACCTTCCCGGCTTTATTTATAACAAATACCCGGCGATCCGGAAACAGTTGCGACTACGATACCGGCAGTACAACGAGGTCTTGGATTACATAGACCAACTGGAGGCCGAAGGAAAAGCCTTCGTCATCCGTCCGCAAAGCCCGATTAAAGTCGGCCGTACCGGAAGCGACACAAAGAAACTGGAAGAACTATATGAGGAAGGCTACGAATGCGGAAAACAAATCACTCAATTGTAGAGACGGGGCATGCCCCGTCTCATCCCCTCAAAACAGTATTTTATTTACAACCTTGCAAATCCTTACTTAACCGCATAGCGCAGAAATTAGGACCGCACATCGTACAGTACTCTCCATCCGTAACAGCACTCTCCTTATAATACTGTAAAGCCCTTTCCGGGTCCAAGGACAAATTGAACTGGTCTTTCCAGCGGAAATCAAAACGGGCCTTGCTCAACGCGTTATCACGTACTTGAGCGCCGGGATGCCCTTTCGCCAAGTCAGCGGCATGCGCCGCTATCTTATAAGCGACCACCCCATTACGCACGTCTTCCTTATTCGGCAATCCCAAATGTTCCTTCGGCGTAACATAGCAGATCATAGCCGTCCCATGCCAAGCGATTTGCGCACCACCAATAGCCGACGTGATATGATCGTATCCAGGAGCGATATCGGTCGTCAACGGGCCCAGCGTATAGAACGGCGCTCCATGGCAGGCATACTGTTGTTCCTTCATATTCTCATGAATCTTATTCATGGGAACATGGCCCGGGCCTTCGATAATCACTTGCACGAACTGCTCCCAAGCTATTTTCGTCAGTTCTCCCATCGTGTGAAGCTCGGCGAATTGTGCCGCATCGTTCGCGTCATAGATAGAACCGGGACGAAGCCCGTCTCCGATAGAGACCGCCACGTCATATGCCTTTAGTATCTCGCAGATTTCGGCGAAATGTGTGTACAGGAAGTTTTCCTCGTCATGAAGCTGCATCCATTTAGCCATGATAGATCCGCCTCTGGAGACAATCCCCGTCAGGCGAGTCGCCGTCAGCTCCACATGTTTACGCAACAAACCCGCGTGGATCGTGAAATAATCCACGCCCTGTTCCGCCTGCTCGATCAACGTATCCCGATAGATCTCCCAAGAAAGGTCCTCTACCTTACCATTCACCTTCTCCAAGGCTTGATAAATAGGAACCGTACCCATCGGAACCGGGCAGTTACGGATAATCCACTCGCGCGTCTCATGAATATTATCGCCGGTAGAGAGATCCATCAACGTGTCTCCGCCCCATTTACAACTCCATATCGCCTTCTCGATCTCCTCGTCGATACCGGAGGAAAGAGCGGAGTTACCGATATTGGTATTGATCTTTACCAAGAACTTCTTACCGATAATCATCGGCTCGGCTTCCGGGTGATTGATATTCGCCGGGATGATCGCGCGACCGGCGGCGATTTCCTTGCGGACGAACTCCGGCGTGATATAAGACTTCAGTCCCAAAGCCTCGATTTGCTGGTTCTCACGAATCGCCACGTACTCCATTTCCGGAGTGATAATACGCTTCTTCGCGTAATACATCTGGGTGATATTCTTACCCTCTTTAGCCCGGAAAGGCAAGTATCGCTTGGGGAAACGCAGGGAATCCAGAGTCGCGTCCGCCAATCGCTCACGACCATAAGCGGAAGTCAATTCCGGCAATTGAACCACATCTTTACGCTTACCGTACCACTCCTCACGTATACGAGGAAGTCCTTTAGCGATATCAATCGATATCTTGGGATCGGAATACGGGCCGCTCGTATCGTAAACGATTACCGGATTGTTCTTCTTGAAGATTCGCTCTCCATGCTCATCCAAAGTTACCGTGTCCAACAATTTAATCTTACGCATACCAACCTTGATCTTATTGATCTCGCCCGGGACATAAATCTTTTCCGAGGACGGATAGGAAATACGCATATTCTTTTTAGTAGCCATATGTATTTAGTTTAGTACTTATTGATTTCCTCTATAAACCGGCGGGTTTCCTCCACGGGATCGGGGGCATTGATAATCGCGCCCGAAACAGCGATTCCGGTTATACCCGTCTCCATCAAAGGGCCTACGTCTTCCAGCGTAATACCACCTATCGCGAAGATAGGAATATCAATGCCAGCCTCCTTGCATTGAGCGATAATTTTACGATAACCATCCAAGCCTAAGATGGGACTCAAATTCTTCTTGGTACCCGTAAAGCGATACGGCCCTAGTCCGATATACGAGGCGCCTCGTTCTACGGCCAGCCGGATATCCTCGAACGTGTTAGCCGTAGCCCCGATATAGAAGATGGCATTGGAATCCAACTTGTCTTTCAGTACTTCCCAAGCGATATCCAAGGGCATATCATTCTTACCCAGATGACAAGCCGTAGCGCCACATGTCACGGCAGCCTCCAGATCATCGTTTACGCAGAAATCCACGATTCGCTCACATTCGTCCGCGCAGATAGTGGCACATTTACGTACGGTATCCTCATAGATCCCGTCTTTCATACGCAATTGTATCCACGAACATCCTCCTTGGATTGCCATGCGTACCTCGTCGCATTCCGTATATTTAGGTGTACGATGCGTTATAAACATCAAGCGGTTACTCCCACCAAAAGGAGGGCGTAATCCGGTTGTTCTCCGACCGACTCTTCCATTCTCATCATATCCGAAATAATAATTTAAGGCCATACTTGTAATCGTTTGAATTGTTTTATGAGTTGATCCGCAACAAGAAGGGAGGGATCGTTTCCCCAAAGGGCCCCGAGAACGGCGACACCGCCGAAGGGGATATCTCTTAATTTCGTTATTGTTTGTAAGCAGATTCCTCCCAAGGCGATCACCTTATCATCGATGATGCCCTTCGCGTTTCGCAATCCATCTAAGGAGAATCCGCTACCATATCTTTCTTTGGATATACTCTGAAAGATCGGGCTAAGGAATACATAGTCGCATACCGGTTTATACTCGATAATCTCTTCCAGACTATGGCAAGAACGACTTATACTGCCTTTATATAAAGGTGGAGCTTCCGGGTTCCTCTTGTTCAAATGGACTCCTCCTAAAGCCCTTTCTTCTGCCAAGGTAAACCAATCATGAAGAACGATCCTGTCGTAATAAGCCGGAGAGATCTTATCCAATAAGCCCTCCAATTCATCACGTTTACAATCCGGTTTACGTAGATGTAAACGAGACATTCCTTCCGCGAATAGAAGTTCGATCAAAGAAGCTTCATCCGCGAAAAAATAAGGTGTAGTAATTACGACCAGCTTATTCATGATTCCATCGGATTTTATGAAGGGCAGAGGGTGAGAAGAAGTGGTTTACAGGTCCGTGCCCTTTTCCCATGCATACATTTGCCCCGTGAACGAGCGCGTTATTCATATATTCCTTGGCTAATCGTACGGCTTCCACCAATGAATGGCCGAGTGCCATATAAGCGGCGATGGCGGACGATAGCGTACAGCCCGTTCCATGGGTATTGAAAGTCTCCACTGTTGGCGAGGCCAGACAAATCGGATTATTCTCATTGATAAATAACCGATCCACCGTTTCTACTCCGGGAATATGCCCCCCTTTGATCAATAGAGCCTTACATCCTTTTTCCTGCAATCTCCGGGCGGCAAGTAAGATATCCGCCTCGTTATTGATTTTTATACCGGAAAGATATTCCGTCTCGGGAATATTCGGAGTAAGCAGTGTCGCTTTAGGGAACAACTCATCCATGATGGTTCGGATGGCGTCATCCTCCAATAATTTACTTCCGCTCGTGGATATCATCACCGGATCTAAAATGATAGAAGTTCGTCGGAAGGAAGGTAAAGTCTCAGATACAACCTTTACGGCATCCTTGTTATGTAGCATCCCTATTTTTATGGCATCTACGATGAAGTCCTCAAGAATAGCTTCGATTTGTCCTCTCAAAATCTCGGGAGAGATCGCTTGGATCCCTCGCACCCCCTGTGTGTTTTGAGCGGTTATAGCCGTTATCGCCGAGGCTCCAAAAACACCCAGCGAGGAAAAAGTCTTAATATCCGCTTGTATTCCGGCACCACCGCCACTATCAGAGCCCGCG
>OHOM01000767.1_pt1 | contig 10061 bp, 10 predicted proteins | sample 1569901 | NCBI WGS metagenome assembly OHOM01 (sample SAMEA3879526, study PRJEB24766) | human gut metagenome | biome: human-associated habitat; feature: feces | place: USA | collected 1985/1987
CCTCTACGAGTGGGGGCTTTCGGGCACGGCAGGCTCGGCGGAGCGGAAGATGAAGCTGCTCTCAGCCCTCGGGCTGCCGCCCCGGCTCTCGAAAAAAGAGCTGGTGGAAGCCCTCAACCGCCTTTACAGCTACGAGCAGCTGGACGAAATGCAGTCGGAACTGCTCAAAACATGAAAATACAGCAAACTCTCCTGAAGAAAACATGAAAAAGATTCAAGCAAGACTTCTGGGAAATTTGCCGTAAGCTGTGATATAATCAATATACTGTGCGCCCGTCGTGGACGAAACGACGGGCGCAGATTTTTGCAAGGTGCAATAAAGGAGACAATCAATGGAACGCGAAAAACTCAAATCGAGACTCGGGTTCATCCTCCTTTCCGCCGGCTGCGCGATCGGCATCGGAAATGTGTGGAAGTTCCCTTACATGGCAGGTCAGGGCGGCGGCGGCGCTTTCGTGCTGTTCTACCTGCTGTTCCTCGTCATTCTGGGTCTGCCCATCATGACCATGGAGTTCTCCGTGGGCCGTGCCAGCCACAAGAGCCCGGTGCGCGCCTATCAGGCCCTCGAAAAGCCCGGCCAGAAGTGGCACATCCACGGCTACTTCACCCTCATCGGCTGCTACCTGCTGATGATGTTCTACACCACGGTGGCCGGCTGGATGCTCCACTACTTCTACATGACCGCTGCCGGTAAGCTGGTGGGCCTTGACGCCGACCAGGTGGCCGGCAAGTTCACCGAGATGCTGGCAAGCCCGCTGACCATGGGCTTCTGGATGGTGGTCGTTGTGGCCATCGGCATCTTCGTCTGCGCCCGCGGCCTGCAGAACGGCCTCGAGAAAGTCACGAAAGTTATGATGATCGCCCTGCTGGTCATTATGGTGGTGCTGGCAGTCAACAGCATGTTCATGCCCGGCGCAAAGGAGGGCCTGACCTTCTTCCTCGTACCCGACTTTGCGCGGATGAAGGAAGTGGGCATCGTCAACACCCTGGTGGGTGCCATGAATCAGGCGTTCTTCACCCTGAGCCTCGGCATCGGTGCAATGGCCATCTTCGGCAGCTACATCGGCAAAGAGCACGCCCTGCTGGGCGAGAGCGTCCGCGTCGTGGTGCTGGATACCTTCGTCGCCATCACCGCCGGCCTCATCATCTTCCCGGCCTGCTTCACTTACGGCGTGGACCAGACCAGCGGCCCCAGCCTCATCTTCATCACCCTGCCCAACATCTTCGCCAATATGGCGATGGGCCGTCTGTGGGGCAGCCTGTTCTTCCTGTTCATGGCCTTTGCGGCGCTTTCCACCGTGCTGGCCGTCTTCGAGAACATCATCTGCTGCGGCATGGAGCTGACCGGCTGGAACCGTCAGAAGTCCAGCCTCGTCAACTTCTTCCTCATCATCGCCCTCTCTCTGCCCTGTGTGCTGGGCTACAACGTCTGGGCCTGGGACGGCTTCGCCATCTTCGGCGGCGCTGTGCTGGATGTGGAGGATTTCCTCGTCAGCAACCTCTTCCTGCCGCTGGGCTCCCTCGTCTACCTGCTGTTCTGCGTCACCCGCTACGGCTGGGGCTGGGACAACTACAAGAAGGAAGTCAATACCGGCAAAGGCCTCAAGATGCACGACTGGATGCGCGGCTACCTGACCTATGGCCTGCCCCTCATCGTCCTGTTCATCTTCGTGTTCGGCCTGTACGATAAGTTCATCGCCTGATAAAACAAAAATACGGGATGCGGCATTTTGCAGCATCCCGTATTTTTTATCGCTTTATTTCACATACCGGCCTTCGCAGATATTCTTGCAGCAGGCGCTGATGGGGAACCAGCAGCAGTCGCGGCAGATGTCGGCGAGGATCTCCGGCGTGGCTTTGGCGTCGATCTCGCGGATGAGGTCCTGGTAGACGTAATCCTTTTCCTCGAGACCGAAGTATTCCACGGTCTTTGCATCGTAGCGCTTGACCTTTTCCTGCGTGTCGCAGAGGTCAGTCCCCAGCTTGTTGGGGCAGCAGGAGCAGAGGGTGTCAGTGGAGAAGGTGAGGTGGATGGTGGTGCCGGGAACATCCCGCAGCTGATGCACCACGTCGGTCATGTGGGCCACGAAATCGTTGTCATAGCCTTTGCCGGAGTAGCCCTGCGTGCAGAGCAGATGATGGGGACGAAGTACGATGCTCATGCTTTCAGCCCCGGAATGCGCTTCCGCAGATTCAGGCCGATGGCGCAGGCCAGAACTGCCTTGATGATGGCAGTGGGGATGAAGGGCAGGACGCAGGCGGTGATCCCCACGGCGATGGTGCTGTGGGCGACGACCACGAACATTGCAACGCCCACCACATAGTTGACCACCGTGCCGACGATGACAGCGGTGACGAAAGCGCCCTTGAAGGCGTCACGGTGTTCCACGCCGAGGCCGATGATGTAGGCCATCAGGGGGAAAGAGATGAGGAAGCCGCCGGTGGGGCCGACGAACTTATCGAAACCGCCGGAGAAGTTTGCCAGCACCGGCACGCCCACAGCGCCCAGTGCCAGGTACACCAGCGAAGCGATGGCGGAAAGCTTGGAACCCAGCACCACAGCAGCCAGCGTGATGGCGAAGGTCTGCATGGTCATGGGGACGCCCAGAGGCATCGGGATGGAGATCTGGGCCATGACGGCAATGACGGCGGCGAACAGACCTGCATAGCAGATGTCCCGCACAGAGAACTTGGACTTGGTGGCCGCAGCGGCCTGGGTGTTCTGACTCATAAGAATTGTTCCTCCTATACATTCTGGCCCAAAGCGGCCATATTCCCAGTATGGCAGACTGCAAACGCTGCGTCAACTTTGGATTCACGAAAAGGTTTACAATTCGAAACGAAAAACAAAACAGAAAAATACACAAAAGATGTCGCTTTTGGTTGTGAAATGTGCTATACTTAATCTTAGCTATAAGAAGCACACCAGTGATATATAGAGAGGAGAACATCATGCAGCATGAAACCGTGATCGTGCTGGACTTTGGCGGCCAGTACAATCAGCTCATCGCGCGCCGCGTCCGCGAGAATAATGTCTACTGTGAGATCTATTCCTATAAGACGGACCTGTCCGTCATCAAGGCAAAGAACCCCAAGGGCATCATCTTCACCGGCGGCCCCAACAGCGTCTATCTGGAGGATTCGCCCACCGTCGACCCCGAGATCTTCAGCTGGGGCGTGCCTGTGCTGGGCATCTGCTACGGCAGTCAGCTCATGATGCACCTGCTGGGCGGCCACGTCTGCCGCGCCCCGGAGCGCGAGTACGGTAAGACCGAGGTCTTCGTGGACAACAGCAGCAAGATGTTCACCGATGTGCAGCCCTCCACCGTCTGCTGGATGAGCCACAACGACTATATCGAGCAGGCTGCGCCCGGCTTCAAAATCACTGCCCACACCGTCAACTGCCCGGTGGCCGCAGCTGAGAACGAGGAAAAGGGGCTGTACGCCGTTCAGTTCCACCCCGAGGTGCTCCACACCGCTGAGGGCAAGAAGATGCTGCACAACTTCGTGTACAACGTCTGCGGCTGCACCGGCGACTGGAAGATGGACTCCTTCGTGGAGAACAACGTCGAGGCCCTGAAAAAGCGCATCGGCAGCGGCAAGGTGCTCTGCGCCCTGTCCGGCGGCGTCGATTCCTCCGTGCTGGCTGCCATGCTGGCCAAGGCCATCGGCAAGCAGCTGACCTGTGTCTTTGTTGACCACGGCCTGCTGCGCAAGAACGAGAAGGAAGAGGTCTGCTCTGTCTTCGGCCCCGGCAACGCCAACGGCTTTGACATCAACTTCATCTGCGTGGACGCCCGTGACCGCTACTTTGCAAAGCTGGCCGGTGTCACCGAGCCGGAGCGCAAGCGCAAGATCATCGGCGAGGAGTTCATCCGCGTCTTTGAGGAACAGGCAAAGCAGATCGGCAAGGTCGATTTCCTCGCACAGGGTACCATTTACCCCGATGTCGTCGAGAGCGGTCTGGGCGGTGAGTCCACCGTCATCAAGAGCCACCACAACGTCGGCGGCCTGCCTGACACCGTGGACTTCAAGGAACTGGTGGAGCCTCTGCGCAACCTGTTCAAGGACGAAGTCCGTCAGGCTGGCCGTGAGCTGGGTCTGCCCGAGTATCTGGTCAGCCGCCAGCCCTTCCCCGGCCCGGGTCTGGGCATCCGCATCATCGGCGAAGTGACCCCCGAGAAGGTCGCGATCGTGCAGGACGCCGACGCCATCTGGCGTGAGGAGATCGCCAAGGCCGGCCTCGATAAGGAGATCAGCCAGTATTATGCGGCTCTGACCAATATGCACAGCGTCGGCGTCATGGGCGACGAGCGCACCTACGACTACGCCGTGGCCCTGCGCGCTGTCACCACCACTGACTTCATGACCGCCGAGAGCTACAATATGCCCTGGGACGTGCTGGGTACTGTCACCAGCCGCATCGTCAATGAGGTCAAGCACGTCAACCGCGTGTTCTACGACTGCACCGGTAAGCCGCCGGCCACGATCGAGCTCGAGTAATGAAAATTTGCCTTCCTGTTTTTTGAATCCATCAAAAATAGAACGGAATAACGTGTAAAAAGAAGCCCCGCTTTCAAGATTTTTCGTTTGAAGGCGGGGCTTTTTCGCGTCCAAAGCAACAGAAAAAATAACACCCGAGGAAGAATCAAACCGGTATCACGGTTCCTTTTCCCCTGGGAAAGCCAGAGCTTCCAGCCGGCCCGCGATTTATGAAATCCTCTTGACAAAGTGGGAATGGGCAGTATAATAAAAAGTGAACATTGTTCATATTGAGGGTGACTACATGAATACGATCGTGACCTCCAAGGAAGAGATCTTAAAAAACAGCCGTGAGCTTATCCGGGAAAAGGGCTGGGCGGCAGTCAGCATCCGTTCTGTCGCCTCGGCATGCGGGGTCTCGGTTGGCTCGATCTACAACTATTATGACTCCAAAGCTGAGCTTATCAGCGCCACGGTCGAGAGCGTCTGGTGCGAAATTTTTCACCGCCCGCAGGACGAGGCCGTATTTCAGGACGTGCAGACCTGTGTCAAATGGATGTACGAGCGCATGGCCTACGGCGATGAGCAGTATCCCGGATTCTTCACACTGCACTCTCTCGGTTTTATGCAGGAGGACAAGGCAGATGGCAAACGGCACATGCAGCGAATCTGGCACCATATCTTAAACGGTCTGTGTACGGTGCTGCAACAGGATACCAAGATCCGTCCGGGCGCTTTTAATGAGCAATTCACCGTTGAAAAATTTGCCGATGTTCTGTTTTCGCTTATGCTGTCTGCTTTGCTGCGGCAGGACTACGACCCCGCCGCTGTGCTGGAGATCGTGCGCAGGACCTTATATTGACCGCATTTTCTTCCCACACTGCTGTGGGAATTTTATAACGTCAAAATTGAACGCTGTTCACTTAAAGGGGACGCTCATAGGAAGGTTCATCGCAGTATCCTGCTGCGGCTTGCCTGCCTTGTGTGGAACACTGCCGGCTTCAACATCCTGCGCTTTGGATGCAGCTATGTCAGGCAAGCCCCTGACGACCGTAAAAACTAAGACGACCCTGCAAAAAAATGCAGTGTTACAATCAATTTGATGTATCGACAAGGAGCGATCAACTATGCAAGCAATCGTAGAAACTGTTTTTGATGCGGTGTATCTGGTATCTGTCATCACCATCGGTATCCTGATGATCCGTGGCTGCAAGGGCAGCCACCAGTTCAAGCTGTTCGGTCTGATGGCTGTCGTTCTGGGTGCCGGCGACTCGTTCCATCTGATTCCCCGTGCTCTGGCTCTATGCACCACGGGTCTTGAAAACTTTACCGTTCCCCTGGGTCTGGGGAAGTGGATCACCTCTGTGACGATGACAGTCTTTTATGTGCTGCTGTACTATGTCTGGCGTGAGCGCTACCGGGTCAAGGGCAGCAATGGCCTGACTGCCGCCGTCTACGGTCTGGCTGCTGTGCGTGTTATCCTGTGCATGATGCCGCAGAACCAGTGGCTGAGCGACGGATCCCCGCTGTCCTGGGGCATTTACCGTAATATTCCTTTTGCACTGATGGGCCTTCTGATTATCGTGCTGTTCTACCGCAGCGCCAAGGAGCATAACGACTCGGCTTTCCGCTGGATGTGGCTGACCATCGTGCTGAGCTTCGGTTTCTACATTCCCGTTGTTCTTTGGGCCAATGCCATCCCCATGATCGGGATGCTGATGATCCCCAAGACCTGCGCCTATGTGTGGACCGTTCTCATCGGCTATTCTGCTATGAAGAAGGAATGTAAGTGATTTGTACACCGTACCGATAAAAAGCAGGGTTATCATTTAAAAGAGAGCCGCATCCTGAACGTCCAAGAATAGGCCTGCCAACAAACCTTCAGCGCCCTGCTTTTTGGCAGAGTGCTTTTATATTGCAAAACTTCGTACGTTCTGTTATAATCAAATCAACAACTTGCGAGCAAACGAAAGGTTGTATAGAAAGAAGGCGGGACAGATGTATTTCCAATACGGCGAAGCGGAAACGACATATCTGAGCGCAAGAGACGAGCGGATGGCGGCGGTCATCGCGCAGGTGGGACACATCGAGAGGGAAGTGGATACCGACCTCTTTTCGGCGGTGGTACACCACATCGTCGGCCAGCAGATCTCCACGAAAGCGCAGGCGACCATCTGGAAGCGGATGCGGGATGAGTTCGGCGCGGTGGATGCCGCTGCCGTCCTCGGAGCCGGGGTTGAGAAGCTGCAGAGCTTCGGCATGACCTTCCGAAAGGCTGAATACATTACGGACTTTGCCCGGAAAATCGAGAACGGAGAATTTGACCTCGAGGGTATCCGGCAGAGGCCGGACGATGAGGCCATCCGGGAGCTGAGCGGCCTGAAAGGCGTCGGTGTCTGGACGGCAGAGATGATACTGCTCTTCTGTATGCAGCGGCCCGACGTGTTCAGCTACGACGACCTTGCCATCCAGCGTGGGCTGCGGATGGTGTACCACCACCGAAAAATCGACCGGAAACTGTTCGAAAAGTACCGCCGCCGGTTCAGTCCCTATTGCAGCGTGGCCAGCCTCTACCTCTGGGCGGCAGCAGGCGGCGCGGTGCCGGGTCTCAAGGACTACGCGCCGACCCAAAAGCCAAAAAGGAAGGGGTGAGCCGCGATGACGTACACGATGCATTACGATTCGCCGCTGGGAAAGATACTGCTGGCAGCGGACGAAGAAGGGCTGACCGGAGTATGGCTCGAAACACAGAAGCATTTTGCGGCGAAGCTTCCTCCAGAGCATGAAGAGGGGACAACACCGGTGCTGGGAGACGCCTGCCGCTGGCTGGACGTCTATTTTTCAGGCCGGGAGCCGGACTTTACTCCAAAACTCCATCTTATCGGCTCCGATTTCCGACAGGCGGTGTGGGCGCTGCTGCTGCAGATCCCCTACGGACAGACCGCGACCTATGGCGCACTGGCAAAACAGCTGGCGGAGATAAACGGCGGAAAGCGCGTCTCCGCGCAGGCCGTGGGCGGTGCGGTGGGGCATAACCCTGTTTCCATCATCGTACCCTGCCATCGGGTGGTGGGCAGCGACGGCAGCCTGACCGGCTACGCGGGCGGCATCGACAAGAAGATGCGCTTGCTGACGCTGGAAAACGCGGAGGCGGCAAATCTTTACCGATAACAAAAAGCAGGCCATCCCGGCGGAATGACCTGCTTTTGCTATCTGTATCGTTTACTTGTTCTGGATGTACTCGTCGATGGCCTTGGCGGCAGCCTTGCCTGCGCCCATGGCCTTGATGACGGTGGCGGCACCGGTGACGGCGTCACCGCCGGCGTACACGCCCTCGCGGCTGGTCTTGCCCTCGTCGCCCTCGGTGACGATGCAGCCGTGCTTGTTGGTCTCGAGGCCCGGCGTGGTGGAGCGGATGAGGGGGTTGGGGCTGGTACCCAGGCTCATGATGACGGTGTCCACGTCCATCGTAAACTCGCTGCCCTTCTTCTCGATGGGGCGGCGGCGGCCGGAAGCATCCGGTTCGCCCAGCTCCATCTCGATGCAGGTGATGGCCTTGACGAAGCCGTCCTCATCGGGCAGGATCTCCACGGGGTTGCAGAGGGTCTTGAAGATAATGCCCTCTTCCTCGGCGTGCTCGACCTCTTCCTTACGGGCAGGCAGCTCTGCCATGCCGCGGCGGTAGACGATGTAGACCGTCTCAGCGCCCAGACGCAGGGCGCTGCGGGCAGCGTCCATTGCCACGTTGCCGCCGCCGACGACGGCGACCTTCCTGCCGGTGCGGATGGGGGTCTTGCTGGTGGGCAGATAAGCCTTCATCAGGTTGGAGCGGGTGAGGAACTCGTTGGCGGAGTAGACGCCCTTCAGGCTCTCGCCCGGGATGCCCATGAAGCGGGGCAGGCCGGCACCGGAACCCACGAAGACGGCCTCATAACCGTACTCGCCCATCAGCTCGTCGATGGTGAGCACCTTGCCGATGACCATGTTGCACTCGAAATCGACGCCCATCTTCTTGAGGCCGTCGATCTCCTGCTGGACGATGGCCTTGGGCAGACGGAACTCGGGGATGCCGTACATCAGCACGCCGCCTGCGACGTGCAGGGCCTCGTAGACCGTGACCTTATAGCCCAGCTTGGCGAGGTCGCCTGCGGCGGTCAGGCCGGCAGGGCCCGCGCCGATGATGGCGACCTTGTGGCCGTTGGACGCAGGCACGACGGGGGCAGTGTGGACATTCTCACGGTGCCAGTCGGCCACGAAGCGCTCCAGACGGCCAATGCCGACGGGCTCGTTCTTGATGCCGCGGGTACACTTGCCCTCGCACTGGCTCTCCTGCGGGCAGACGCGGCCGCAGACGGCGGGCAGGGAAGAGGAACGATTGATGACCTGATAGGCGGCTTCGAAGTCACCCTCGGCCACATGGCCGATGAACTCGGGGATGTCGATGCCGACGGGGCAGCCGGTCTGGCAGGGCTTGTTCTTGCAGTGGATGCAGCGCTTGGCCTCGTTCACGGCCATCTCGGCGGTGTAGCCCAGAGCCACTTCCTCAAAATTCTTGTTGCGGACGTTGGGGTCCTGGGTGGGCATGGGACACTTTTTGGGGTCCATATTGAAAGCCATTTTACATTCCCTCCTGAGTCTTGAACAGATTGCAGGCCTTTTCCCGGGCCTTGGCCTCAAAGGGGCGGTACATGGTGCCGCGGGCCATTGCCTCGTCGAAATCCACGAGGTCGCCGTCGAAGTCGGGGCCGTCCACACAGGCGAACTTGGTCTCGCCGCCCACGGTCAGGCGGCAGCCGCCGCACATGCCGGTGCCGTCGATCATGATGGGGTTCATGGAGACGATGCTCTTGAGGCCGTGCTTCTGGCAGGTCTTGACCACGAACTTCATCATGATGAGCGGACCGATGGTGATGACCAGGTCGTACTGGTTGCCGGAAGCCACCAGCTCGTCGAGGGCGGCGGTGACGACGCCCTTGGTGCCGTAGCTGCCGTCGTCGGTCATGATGATGACCTCGTCTGAACTCTCGCGTACTTCGTCTTCGAGGATAATCAGCTCTTTGCTTCGTCCGGCCAACACGGAAATCACGCGGTTGCCCGCTGCCTTCAGGGCTTCGATGATGGGAAGCATGGGGGCTACGCCTACTCCTCCTCCTGCACATACCACCGTACCGAATTTTTCGATATGCGTGGCTTTGCCCAACGGACCGACCACGTCGGTGATATAGTCCCCCTCATTCAGGTGGCACAGACGGGTGGAAGAAAGTCCCACCTCTTGTACTACCAGTGTGATAGTGCCTTTGACCGGATCGGCACCGGCTATGGTCAGAGGCATACGTTCCCCCTTTTCTCCAACGCGGACAATTACGAAATGACCGGCCTTCCGGGCTTTGGCTATCAGCGGGGCTTCGATTTCAAACTTGAAGACCTTTTCGGAAAAGCGGCTTTTGGATACGATTCTGTTCATTGCTCTATTCGTTTGGATTTATAATAATAGGTATGGCTCAGCACGGTTTGTCGTCCAGCATTTCAAAACCGCAATAAGGCACGAGGCATTTCGGCACGCGGATGCCTTCGGGCGT
>OHOM01000790.1_pt1 | contig 9708 bp, 4 predicted proteins | sample 1569901 | NCBI WGS metagenome assembly OHOM01 (sample SAMEA3879526, study PRJEB24766) | human gut metagenome | biome: human-associated habitat; feature: feces | place: USA | collected 1985/1987
TGGTGGAGGCCGGGCAGGGCGCGGACGGCAGAGGCACCACCATCTGGAACGGGAACCGTTTCTCCGCCGAGACCACCGATAAGCTCCACCACTATTCCGGCGCACTCTGTGCGGCAGCGGACGCCTCCGGCGACTGCGCCAGCGTCTTCTACGTCATGGAGACCCTGCCGGGCAGCAGTTCGGTGACGCAGGAGCTCATCGACCAGATGAACGCCGCCGGCTGGCGGGCCGACGTGGTGAGCGCCTACCAGACGGCGGGCGGCGCACCCTACCTCGACTACACCGACACCGTCTTCGGGCAGGTGTACGAAGGGATGGAAGTGGTGGACACCATCGCCCAGACCGGCGTGGATGAAGCTCAGCGCCCGACGGAGGCTGTCACCATCAACAGCGTGAGCATTGAAACGTATCAGTAAAAACAAAAGGGACGCGGAAGCGTCCCTTTTGCTATATCTGTCGATTGCGGTATCTTTTTGCCACAATCTATGATATAATGAAACTGCGGTTCATCCCCGTAGTCCTTATGGGAAAGGGGGTGGGAACATGACCTATCTACTCGCATTCTTGGTATCGGTCGCGGCAGATGTTGTTGGACACATCATTTGCAAGTGGCTTGACCGGCATGATGATGACCGTAAGCCCAACTAAGTGAAAAGCCCCCTTGGAGATTCCGGCTCCGAGGGGGTTTTTCCTTTTTGGGGTGAGTGGACATGACCCACTCGCATTCTCGATTCTAGTATACGCGATTTATCGGAGAAGTCAAGCGCCGCACAGAAAATTTACAACCCGCTTGGGAATCTTAGACCTCCCCCGGATGCTCTTTCCGCCACTGGATGTAGTCGTCCAATATCACCATCGCCCAGACCGGCGTGGACGAAAATCAGCGCCCGACGGAGGCTGTCACCATCAACAGCGTGACCATCACGAAATACGAATAAGAAGCTGGTTTTCCGCCTTCCGGGCGGTGGGACAACTGCAAAAAAATCACCCGCCAACTGGCGGGTGATCTGCGTTTATAGGGGAAAAGGGACAGGTCAGGTCCTCTTTACCTGCAGAGTGATGGCGATGTAGGTCTTCCCTTTATAGGTCTCGGCTGCTACGCCTACCTTGGTCCATTTACTGGAAAGATTGAAATTCAGGTTAGAAGACTTATTGCCCTCGATGATGCAATCGATGAGATCTTCCAGCTTGGTGTTCTGATAATCGTATTGGGCGATGAGGGTCAGGGTGGAGTTGCTAGAATCAATATCTACTTTGTGGTAGAACTTATATTTTCCAATGCCGCCGTTCAGTTCGGTGTCCAGATTGGTATTGGTAAGCTTGTCTTTGGCGATACGCTGCGTCTCATCGTCATATGTCAGACTTGCGGTGGCGGGGTTTTTTCGGATGGCCCGCATCACCTTGGCTTCGGCTTGGGCCTCCGGGCCGGAGGAGCCTCCGCCGCCACCGCTGCAGGCGGTCAGGAGCAGAAGGGTCAGTGCACCGGCCAGAAGCAGGGCAGTCAGCTTTCTCAGTTTTGTCATGTGGGTCGCCTCCAATCGTTTTTGTTTTGGTGAGTCCAGTTGTTTTTTCTCATGAAGAAGCGTCCTCTCCGGCCATCTGGTCAGGGGGTTCTTCTACCCTCATTTTATCGGAGAAGAGCCGGTGCTGTCAAGCTGGAAAACTATACAAATTCGGCTCAGGAAAATTGTGAAAACAAACCGGAAAACGACGATTTTCTGTGGACTTTGCAACAAACTGTCCGGACTTCGCAAAGAAACTTTGCCACAGGGGCGGCGGGGGCGTTCAGACCTCCCCCGGGTGCTCCTTCCGCCATGCGAGGTAGTCGTCCAGGATGACCGTCGCACTTACCGAGTCGAGGATGCTTTTCCGCTTTGCGCCGAAGGTGCCGCTCTCGTCGAGGAGGTCGGCAGCGGCGCAGGTGGTCTGGCGCTCGTCCCACATCCGGACGGGCAGGCCGCTCCAGATCTCAACGGTTTTGGCCAGCTTCCGGCTCTTGCGGGCGCGCTCGCCCTCGGTGCCGTCCATGTTCAGCGGCAGGCCGATGACGATGAGCTCGGCCCCGATCTCTTTGGCCACCTCGCACACCCGCGCGGCCACCTTGTTGCGGGCCTTGAGGGTGATCTGCGGGGTGATGGGCGTGGTCAGGAATTCGGTGTGGTCACAGGTGGCAAGGCCGGTGCGGCTGTCGCCGTAATCTACTGCTAAAATTTTCATGCAGGTGTCCTCTTTCTGAGATGATTTTTTCTTCATTGTACCACAGAATAGATGTCGCTGCAATTTTGTGGTACAATGATAGCTGATATTAAGTCTGAGCGCGAGGCCCGGTCTTTTGCGCCACAGTGGGCCTCAGGCGTCCAGCACGACCAAAACCGGCTTGCCAATGGCTCCCCCTTTGGGGGAGCTGTCACGCCGCGGCGTGACTGAGAGGGCAAGGACGCGGACAGCGAGACTCAGGCGCAGCGATGGTATCGCCCTGACAAAGGCTTCTGCTTATCGCTGTGCGGTGGTTCTGTCATGCCGGGCTAGCCCTCTCCGTCACCTTCGGTGACACCTCTCCCAAAGGGAGAGGCTTTTGGCTCCCACGATAAAAAACTGACCCAACGGAGAGATTCACCATGTTAAAACTACTTTTAGGCGGCTCCGGCAGCGGAAAGACCACCCTGCTGTACCAGCGCATCCGGGCGCGGGCCGAGGCGGGGGAGAAGAGCATCCTGCTGGTGCCGGAGCAGTTCACCTCGTCCACCGAGGGCCGCATCCACCGGGAGCTGGGCGACGCGCTGAGCGGACTGGTGGAGAGCTTTTCCTTCACCAGCCTCGCCGAGCATATCCTGTCGGCGGAGGGCGGCTCTGCCGTCCAGACCCTCAGCGACGCGGGCCGGGCCGTGCTGGTGCGCCGTGCCCTCGAGGAACTGCAGGACAACGTCCATTACTATTACCGCCACCGCCGCTCGGCCGCCTTCTGCCAGATGGCCGCCGAGACCATCGACGAGCTCAAGAGCGCGGGTCTCTCGGGCCGGCAGCTCTATGAGCTGGCGCAGGACTGCGGCACCGACAGCGCCAAACTCAGCGAACTGGCCCTCATCTTTCAGGGCTACGAGACCCTGCTGGCCGGGACAGGCATGGACCCCTCCGACCGGCTGGAGCTGGCCGCATCCCGTCTCGAGGCCGCACTGGCCCGGGGCGAACTGCCGGAGTTCCTGCGGGACAGGGCCGTCTTCATCGACGAGTTCGACACCTTCAACGCCCCGAAAAAGCGGCTGATGGGCGCTCTGCTGGCCTCGCTGCCCACCGTGACGGTGGCCCTCTGCGACGACGGCACCCCTCTCGTGCCGGGGGACATGAGCCTTTTCTCCGGCGCGAAGCAGGTGGCGGCGCAGCTGCGCCAGCTGGCCCGCCGGAACGGCACTGCGGTGGCCGTGCCGGAACTGCTGCGCCGGGACGTGCGCCACGCCGACGCCCCCGGCCTTGCCGCTGCTGGCCGCGGGCCGGTGTGACCCGCCTCCGGCCTGCCCGGAGATAAAGCTTTTCGCCGCCCCCAGCCGGGAGGAAGAAGCCCGCGCCGCCGCTGCCGCCATCCGCCGCCTCATGCGGCAGGGCGTCCGCTGCGGGAGGGTGGCGGTGGTCTGCCGCGACATCTCGAAATACCGCGCCGCCGTGAAGTACGAGTTCCGGATGGCGGACATTCCCCTTTACTGCGACGAGCCGACCACCCCCGAGTTCAGCGCTCCGGCCACGGCGGTGCGCTGCCTGCTGGCCATTGCCCGGGGCGCAGAGCTGACCGAACAGCTCACCACGCTGGCAAAGACGGGGCTGTGCGCCCTCACCGAAGAGGAGGTCTGCGCCCTCGAGAACTACGCCTACACCTGGTCGCCCAACGCGGCGGCGTGGCGCGCACCCTTCGAGAAGAACCCCCGGGGATTCGGCGATGTGGAGCCCACCGACGAGGACAGAGAAAACCTTGCCCGGGCCGAAAAGGCCCGCGCCCTTCTCATCACCGCCGCCGACGGCCTGCGCGCGAAACTCCGCTCTGCCAACGCCGAGCAGATGAGCCGCGCCCTTTACTTCTGCCTGAAGGAGCTGGGCGCGGAGGACGCTCAGGCCGCGCAGGTGGAGGCCATCCGGGCCGAGCGGGGCATCCCCGCCGCCGAGGAAGCCGCCCGGGAGTGGAATGTGGTCATGGGCCTGCTGGACGAGATGGCGAGCCTGCTGGGCGGCCAGAGCGTCACCATCCCCGAGTACGAAGAGCTGTTCGGGCTGCTGCTGCGCTCGTCCGACCTCGGCCACATCCCCCAGACGCTGGACGCCGTGGTGCTGGCCAGCGCAGGCAAGATGCGCCTTGACGCACCGGACTATGTCTTTGTGCTGGGCCTCTCCGAGGGCGAATTCCCCGCCGCGCCCGGCGAGACGGGCCTGCTGACCCACGCCGACCGCGACGCCCTGATGGCGCAGGAGATCGAGCTTCCGGACTGCTTCGAGAACCGGGTAGTGCGGGAACAGGTCTGCTTTTATAAAGCCCTCACCGCCCCGGCAAAGGGGCTCTGGCTCAGCTGGCCGAAGGGGCAGGGCCAGACCCTCTGCGCCGCCCTCGAGCCCATCGTGGACGTGCTGAGACCGGGTGCGCCGGAACTCGATCTGACCGACCTTGCCGCCACTGCCGCCGACGGCCTCGACGTGCTGGGCGGCGGCTGGCCCCTGACGGAGATCGAACGCGCCAGCCTCACCGAGGCCCTTCATGCCCCCGGCGGGGCAGAACCCGAGGGCCTCGCCCTCCTGCGCCGGATGGCGGGCCGCAGCCCCCGTCAGGTCAGCGACCTCGAGGCGCTGGAAACGCTGCTGGGCCGGCGGCTCCGCATCTCGCCCAGTCAGCTCGAAAAATACTACACCTGCCGGTACGGCTATTTTCTGCAGTACGTGCTGGGGCTGCGCCCCCGGAAGCGGGCGGAGCTTTCCGCCGACCAGAGCGGCACCCTCATGCACTGGGTGCTCCAGATGGCCCTCGACCCCCATCCCGGCCCCGACAACCCCTGCGCTGGCTTACAGCCCTTCCTCGACCTCGACGACGAGGCCATGGCGGCGCTGGCCGGGCTTCTCGTAGATGAGTACGCAAAGCGCTACCTCCCCGAGGACACGGCCCGCTTCGCCTATCTGCTCTCCCGCCTCAAAAAGAGCATGACGGGCCTGCTTTGCTACCTGCGGGACGAGCAGCGCCAGTCCAGCTTCAAACCGGTGGCCTGTGAGCTGAAGATCGGCCCCGGCGAGGACGCCGTGCGGGGCCAGACCTACCGCCTCTCGGATGGCCGGACGGTGCAGCTCATTGGCACCGTGGACCGCGCCGACGAGTGGATCGAGGACGACGGCACCCGCTGGGTGCGGGTGGTGGACTATAAGACCGGCACGAAAAAGCTCGACCTGCGGGAAGTCTACTGCGGCCTCGACTGTCAGATGCTGCTTTACCTGTTCAGCCTGACCCGGGACGCCGACGGACGATTCACCGGGGCAGAACCTGCGGGTGTGCTGTACCTGCTGGCTGACCCGGCCCCTGAGACGACCACCCGGGGCAAGGCCGCCCGGAGCATGGAATACAAGCTGGACGGCCTCGTCCGGGACGAGCAGAAGGTCTTCGACGCCATGGACGCCGAGGAGACGGGGCGGTATCTGCCCTTCAGTTTCCGGGGCGGTGTACCCAGCCCTTACCAGAAAGAGAAACGTGCCGACAAGGCCAAGCTCTCCCGCATCCAGCTCCATCTGGACGACCTTGTGACCCAGATGGGCGAACAGCTCTACAGCGGCTGCATCGCCGCCGAGCCGCTGGTCACGGGCCGCAGCCCCTGCCGGTGGTGCGACTACGGCTTCATCTGCTGCCATGAGGACGGCATCGGAGAGCGGGCGCTGGACGCCCCTGCAAAGCCGTTTGAACCGCCAGAAAATTCAGATAAAAAGAAGGAGGAAGACCAGTGAGCGAGACAAAATGGACCCCGGCCCAGCGCGCCGCCATCGACGACCGGGGCGGTGCGCTGCTGGTGAGCGCCGCCGCCGGCAGCGGCAAGACCGCTGTCCTGACGGAGCGGGCCGTCCGGCTCATCACCGACCCGGAACATCCCGTGGACGCCGACCGGCTCCTCATCGTCACCTTCACCAACGCCGCCGCCGCAGAGCTCCGCGCCCGCATCGGGCAGGCGCTGCTCCGCCGCAGTCAGGCAGAGCCGGGCAGCACGGCCCTCCGCCGCCAGCGGATGCTTTTACAGAGAGCCCCCATCTGCACCATCGATGCCTTCTGCCTCGACCTGCTCCACAAGCACTTTCAGGCGCTGGACATCCCGCCGGACTTCACCCCTGCCGACCCCGGCAGCGTGGAGATGCTGCGGAACGCGGCCCTCTCCGAGACGCTGGAAGCGGCCTATCAGGATGCGGACTTCTGCGCCTTCGCCGACCTCTACGGCAAGGGCCGTACCGACAAGGCGGCGGGGGAGGCTGTTTTGCAGGTCTATGATTTTCTCCGCGCCCTGCCGGACTACGATAAAAAGCTGGACGAGATGCTGGCCCCGTGGCAGGACGAGAACGGCTTTGCCCGCACCTGCTGGCATGATATTCTGATGCAGGAGGCCGCCCGCTCTGCCCGGGCCGCGAAGGAGCTGCTCTGCGCCGCGCTGAACGACTGCAGGGAGGACTTCGTGACTGCGCAGGCCGACGCAGAGGCCAGCAAAAAGACCCCTGCCGCCAAGGAAAAGGCCGTGGCGGCAGTGAACGAGAAGTTCGCCGAACCCCTCGAGCGGCTGGAAAACTCCGCCGCCCTGCTGGGCGAGGTGGAGCGTCTGGCCGGGGCGGGGGAATGGACGCCCCTCTACGACAGGCTGACGCCCTACGTCCTCGGCATGGAACAGGCCCCCGGCCTCAAAAATATGAAAAAGCGGCTCACCGGTGAGCACAAGGACGCCGTCAAGACCCGGGCCGACGAGGCCGCAAAGCTCTTTGAGAAGATCGAAGACCTCATCAGTTGCAGCCTCGACGAAGCCGAGCTTGACCGGAAAGCCGCCGAACCCTGCCTCCGCGCCCTCTTTGCCGCTGTGCGGGACTTCGACGCCCGCTTTGCGGCCCGGAAGCGGGAGAGGAGATTGCTGGAATTCAGCGACTTCGAGCATCTGGCCCTCCGCCTCCTGCGGGACGAGGACGGCCAGCCCACCGAGCTGTGTCAGGGCATCCGGCAGGGCTACGCCGCCGTTATGGTGGATGAGTATCAGGACACGAACGCCCTGCAGGACGCCCTTTACCGCTGTCTGGCCAGCCCGGCAGGGGATGACCTTTTCCTCGTGGGCGACTTAAAGCAGAGCATCTACCGCTTCCGTCAGGCGGACCCCAGCATCTTCCGGGAAAAGCTGGAGAGCTGGCCCCTCCTGCCCGGCGGCGAGGCCCGCCCCCGGCCCGAAGACGGCAGGCCCGGCGAGAACGCCATGCTGGCGCTGGACGCCAACTTCCGCTCTGCCCCGCAGGTGGTGGCGGGCATCAACTTTATCTTCGAACAGCTCATGACGCCCGCTCTGGGCGACACGGCCTACGGCGACGGACAGCGCCTCGTCTGCGGCGCACCCGGCGCGTACGAGGGCAGTGTAGAGGCCCACTTCCTGCCCGACGATGCCGCCGAGACGGACGCAAAATATATCGCCGACCGCATCGAGGCGATGGTGGCTTCCGGCGAGCCGGTGCGGGACGGCGGCACCACCCGCCCGGTGCAGTACGAGGACTGCTGTGTCCTGCTGGCGGCGAGAGGCGACTTCCCAGCCTACGCCGAGGCCCTGACGGCCCGGGGCATCCCGGTCTACGCCGACGCCCGGGAGAACCTGCTGGACGCGCCCCACATCCGCCCCCTCATCGCCCTGCTGCGGGTCATCGACAACCCCGCGCAGGACATCTACCTCGCTGCCGCCATGCTGGGGCCGATGTTCGGCTTTACGGACGACGACCTCGTCCGTCTCCGGGCCGGAGCGCAGACACCCGATCAGCACACCCGCATCAGCCTCTACGGCGCAGTTTTACAGGCCGTCCAGAGCGGGGCGGAGGATGATTTCACCCGCCGGGTGCAGGCGTTCTACCGGCGTCTGACGGCCCTGCGCCGGATGGCCCGGAGCGTGCCGGTGGAGGAACTGCTGGAAGAAATTTTTGTTTCCACCGGCTACCTCGCCGCCCTCGGTGCCATGGAGAACGGCCAGCGCCGCCGGGAGGACGCGCGGCGTTTCGCCTCCTTCTGCGCCGGGGCAGGCGCGGGCGGCATCTCGGCCCTCGTCCGTGCCATCGACGCGGCCGCGCTGGCGGGCTCCACCGGGCAGGAAACTGCCCCCGGCGGGGCGCGGCCCGGCTGCGTCACCATCATGACCATCCACCGCTCCAAGGGCTTGCAGTTCCCGGTGGTGTTCGTGGCCGACACGGCCCGGCAGTTCAACGCCGCCGATACCCGCCAGCCCGTCCTGCTCCACCGCGTCTGGGGCGCGGGCCTCCGCCTTCGTCCCGAGGGCGGTGAGGGGGCCTATAAGACGGCGGCCTACACCGCCCTCTCCACGGTCCATGCCGCCGAGATGCGGAGCGAGCAGATGCGGCTTTTGTATGTGGCCCTCACCCGGGCGCAGGATAAGCTGATCCTGACGGTGCCGCTGGGCATTGGCCGGACGTCCAACCCCTTTGCCAAAGCCGCCGCCTTCCTTGCCGCCGGGGCGGGGGAGACCCTGAACGCTCAGGCGGGCAGCTTCGCCGACTGGCTGCGGGCGGCGCTCCTCGTCCACCCCAACGGCGGGCCTCTCCGCCGTCTGGCGGGGAACCTCGAGCTGCCCTTTGCGGACACCAGAAGCACCATCGCCCTCACAGTGCAGGTAGATGTCCTCCCGCCCGAAGAAGCCCCCGCCGAGGCGGAAGAGCCGACCCGGCCCGAGGCCGACCCGGCCCTTGTGGAGACGCTGCGGCAGGGCTTCGGCTGGCGGTATCCGGCGGCAGCGCTGGCGGACATCCCGGCCAAGGTCAGCGTGACCAGCCTCGTCCACGCTGCTGAGCAGACCACCCTCGAGCGCCCGGGCTTCCTCTCGAAGGACGGCCTCACCGCCGCCGAGATGGGTACGGCTCTCCATGCCTTCCTCGAACACGCAGACTTCGGGGCGCTGGCCGCTGTGCGGGACGCAGAGGACGCTGCCGTTCTGGATGCTGTCCGCGCCGAACGGGAGCGTCAGGTGGCGGCGCAGCTCACGCCCCCCGCCATTGCCGGGAAGCTGGATGTCTATAAGATACTCCGCTTTGTGCGCAGCGAGGCGTTCCGCCGCATCTGCGGGGCAGAGGATGTGCTGCGGGAGCTGGCTTTTATCACGTCGCTGCCCGCCGCCGAGGTCATGGCCGCTCAGGGCCGCGCCCTGCCCGACGGCTCTGCCGCCGACGCCGGGGTGCTGGTGCAGGGCATCGCGGACATCGTCCTCGTCTACCCCGACCACCTCGAGCTTCTGGACTACAAGACGGACCGCCGCAAGACTCCTGCCGACTTCGTCCGCGCCTACCGCGCTCAGCTGGAGCTCTACGCCAAGGCCATCGAGAAGCGCTTCGCCCCCCGGCGGGTGACTTATAAAGGGATCTATTCGCTGGAGCTGGGGGAGCTGATAGAGGTATAAATAAGAAAGCAGGGCGCAAAGCCTCTCCCTTTGGGAGCAACAGCGACGACCGCCGCCAGTGGCGGAA
>OHOM01000793.1_pt1 | contig 9681 bp, 5 predicted proteins | sample 1569901 | NCBI WGS metagenome assembly OHOM01 (sample SAMEA3879526, study PRJEB24766) | human gut metagenome | biome: human-associated habitat; feature: feces | place: USA | collected 1985/1987
GCCAATTCATCAGAAGGCGCCTCTAGTTCATGGCTTTGATCATAAAAAACGGTATAAGGCTGGAAATAAGCCAGGTCTTCTCCTAAAGCTAATAAATCTTCTGGCTTTTCTAGAATCAAGGCTTTGAATTTGGAGATTTCCTCTTCTTCCATATACAAGGTATCGCCTCGCGTAAAGCTTAAAACACCCACAGGTGTTGGTAACACCGCCGGCAATTGATCAAATGCCTGTTCTATCTCTTGCTCTTCCTTATCTTGCACATATTCAGCCTTAACAGACAATTTTCCTGTTTTTGTAAATGTAAGATCCAGCTTAATCGGCTCCTCCAATTTATCGGCCTCTTCCGGTGTCATATAAATCCGCACCGGACTATTCTTATAAAGAGGCATCGCATAACCGAACGCTCGCTTTTCCGCTACACGAACATATAAATTCAGGTCGTTCACGACTTTTTTTATCAATGTACGGGATTTCAATATCTCCACCTCGTTATCAAAATTATTTGTCATGGAAAACATTCCCAAGTCTTGAATGGCCGCCAACGGATTGTTGCCCGAACCGCTTCGCTTATCCTCCTCCTTTATCAACACGGAACTGGAAATGTTATATACAGGCGTTTGATAACGAAGAAACAGGTAAGTAGCGATGCAACATATCAATATACTAGCAACAAACCAACGCCAATAAAAAAGGTATTTGAATAAAAGAGCGACCAAATCAATCTCTTGTTCCTCGTTCTCTATCCCAGTGTTATTAATTATCCGTTCGTCTATCATCTCTCTTAATTTTCAATTCTCAATTTTCAATTTTCAATTACTTAAGTATGTTTACCAACAGGCCGGCAATAGATACCAGAATCGAGAGTGAGCTTACCCAAAGGGTCGTGCTGTTACCGATATCGGAGTTCTTAGCCTTCGTCTTGTTCGGGGTCACGTAAATAATATCGTTTTGCTTCAGGTAATAATACGGGGAAGTCACGACTTCGGCATTATTCAAATTCAAGTTAATGATCTCACGCTTACCGTTCACGTCCTCACGGATCAGCTTGACGTTATCACGGACACCGTAAATCGTCATATCGCCTGCCATCGCCAAAGCCTCCAGAACGTTCACCTTCTCGTTGCCGATCGTGAAGCTACCCGGACGGGCCACCTCACCCAACACGGAGATCTTGTAATTAGCCATACGGACCGTAACGATCGGGGATTCCTTCAAATAAGGTTTCAAACGCTCACGAATCAAGTCCTCCGCCTCGTTCTTGGTGAGACCACCCACTTCCAAGCGACCGATAACAGGGAAATCGATCTCTCCTTTATTATTCACCAAGTATTGCTGCATGGTCGGTTGTGTGGTCGTACTGATATTTGTCAAAGCCGCATTGATTGGAGTCTGTACCGTCAAGTTGAATGGAGTCGCAGCCTTCGGGTCTGTCGTATTGACCGTGATGCTCAACAAGTCTTTTGGCATGATCTTGGCGTCATACAACGGAAGGGTCTCCTCAAAATCGTTCACTGCCTCTGGGTTTTGGAGGTATGGTACGTTCTTGTAAGAAGTACAACTCGCTACCAATAGAGGTAGAGCTAATAAAAGTAGTAATCTTTTGATTTTCATATTATTTTGTTATCTTTTTTTTTATTTCTTAGAACACAGAATGATATGGATTTAGCGAAACAAACGAGAGAAAAGGCCTTTCGGTTTCTCCGGTTCGTATTCCGACTCGTATTTCCGCATTAAATCCTCATAGGAAAGTCTTTTACTCACCATCTCGTAAATCATACCCCAGTCCGGGAGACCACCAAGATTACGGTCATCAATAAAAATATCGGCCTTCAGCTTACGGGAGAAATGGTTATTCAGGCTTTTCTCTTCCTCCGGGTAATCTCGGTTCACGGCGTAAAACTCCAAGCCCCGCTCTCGGCAAAAGGTGACAGCCTCATCCAAAAGCTTACCCTCTCGCACACTCCATAAGATCAGCTTGTGGTGTTCTGTTTGTAACTTTCTCAATGTCTCGAAAGCGAAAGGGATCTCCTTCCCTATCGCCGGATATTTATGCTCAACGATTGTTCCGTCAAAATCTACTGCGATAATCATTTATAATTCAGATTTATAACTACCAACTAAATTGCTAATTCACTCCGTCCAATCTCGTGAATTGAGAGTTTTGGCTCTTGAACTCGGGGACGAAGGATTTCATCTCTCTCACCATAGGAAGAATGTGTACATGAAGGGATAATTCAGCTAATAGATCAATGTGCTCTACCACATCCTTGTAGGCGTACTCTCGGACTGCTGCCACACGAATCTTCTCATGAGGGGTTTCCTTCGTATTCTCCTTGTTGCTCAATAGTTCCTCATATAATTTCTCACCGGGACGAAGACCTGTGTATTTAATCTCTATGTCTTTATCCACCTGCAAACCAGAAAGCTCGATCATACGCTTCGCTAAGTCAGCGATCTTGACCGGCTCACCCATATCAAAGATGAAAATCTCGCCGCCCTTGCCCATCGTACCGGCTTCCAACACCAAACGGCAGGCTTCGGGGATTGTCATGAAGTAGCGGATGATATCGGGATGGGTTACCGTAACTGGGCCTCCTTTGGCGATCTGATCGCGAAAACGAGGTATCACGGAGCCATTACTTCCTAATACATTACCGAAACGGGTCGTGATAAACTTAGTGTTTCCCGCTAGAGCCCCCTTACTGATCGCCACACTCAAGCTCTGCACATATATCTCAGCGAGGCGCTTGCTACATCCCATGATATTCGTTGGATTAACGGCCTTATCCGTACTGATCATCACGAATTTCTCTACACCATAGCTTACGGCGGCATCAAGGCAGATCAGTTTCTTGATCGGGAAATGCGCCAGCTGGCGGCAGATCTCGCTACCAATGCTACCGGCCGCTCCCGTAACAAGGATCGTCTTATCTTTCAATAAGAGACCGATCTCGCCCAGATTTATACTGATCTCCTCACGACCCAGCAAGTCCTCAATACGGATCTCACGGACTGAACGCTTCATTCCGCCCTCATGGACCTCCTCCAGATCAGGAACCACGAGAGGCTTCAAGGAGGCCTGCTCGCAATAATGAATCAAACGATCACGTTCTCGTCGGACGGTCTTTATATTCGGGAAAAGGATACCATCCAAGTTATTTCTGGGGATCAGACGCAACAAGTCATCAATGTCCTCGATCTGGTAAACGGGAAGTTCCGCTATGCGAAGGTTCTTTTTAGCGCTACCAAACGTCAAGAAGCCGATGATGCTATAATTTTGCATGAATACTTGCCGGTTGGGTGATGTGGCTATCATCACGCTATCCTCATCCATACCGAACACCAGTACACGCTTGCGCTTTTTTCCAAGTTGGGACAACACGCTATTATATACATTAATCACAAATACACGTAAGGTGATCAGCAGAACAATCGTCAACATACAATCGGTTATCCCTCCCACCCAATATATAGAGGAATTGAAATTCGCCCTCAAAAGATGAAGCAGTATGAACATGAGGATGGATTTTGTGATGGCGACACCACCAATCCTCCATAGTCCACGTAGCGTGGAATGACGGATCACCCCGTGATAAACCTTGAACGTAAGAAAAGAAAGGATACTGGCCACAAAGGAAGCTATTCCTACCTTTAATACACTAATCCCGCTTATGTATACATGCATGATGGACAATAATCCCAGCACTCCTATCAAAGATACACATAGGGAAATGAAAAGATCCGCACAAAAAATGATCCAGCGGTTGATATACCGCAAATTTACCAGACGCCCCAGCGCTAAACGCCAGCGATTATAACGATATTTCACCTTTTCCATATTTGTTTTATTCATATCTATCTAACTATAATAATAAGCGACCGAACCTCTCAAGTGGTTGGAGTGGTATAAGCTAAAGCAAGAGTCTAGTCTATCGGTTAAAGAAAAAGGGACTCTCCTCGCTACTAGAGATAGCTGACCTCTTGATCGATATCGGCCGCCTAATTCTCATTTTCTAATTGCGACCTAGCGATAATATATTCTTGATTGGAGGCTCTCTTGAACCTCAGAAGTATCTTTAATCAATCTCCATGTCACGATCCATGGACGTGGTTTTTACTTCCGGCATCGGAAAATACCTCACCTCTTCCTTATGCCACTCCTTGTAACCGTCAAGCGTACGAGTAGGGACGGATAACCGACCGTAGTCATTGCCTTCGCGATGGAAAAGATGGTTACGTGTATAGGAACGTAACTCGCCATCTGTCCAAGAGACCATCACGATTGGAAACGGGTACGTGGTGAGGCTTAACGGGGTCACTAAGGTACGGGAAGATATTTGGCGTAACAGGTAAGCTGATTTCTCGAACGCCACCCAATACGGACCCGTACAGTAAAGATGGATGAAGGCACGATTATCCGCCTCTCGCTTAAGAATCTCTTTCAAATGGTTTCCTAACAACGAGATAAGGCGTACTCCGGATCTATCCTCTTTTTTACCGTAGTGCGTATCCATCTATGTGTATCATAATAGCTCTAGCAGGTCACGGGTGATATTTACTTTGGCACATCCCAGTAGATCTACACGGATCACAAAGTTAAGATTGCCATCCTCCACTTCCAGCACGTTACCTTCTAGACCATGCAACTTACCGCCGTTAATACGTACCCTCGCTCCAAGAGGCAGCGGACGGGGATCGATAATGACAGGCTCTTCGGAATCGTCCAGCATCCTACGGAGTTTCACCATCTGCTCATCCGGAATGAAGGCTACGGGGCGTATGCCTCCAGACCGTTCGCCAGCTATGTTTACCATGAAACGTTTGATATAAGGAAGATGAACGATCTCCTTCCTACGCAAGACATCGGTGCAACGGATGAATACAATGGAACGGAAGACGATCCGGTCTACTTGCTTACGCTTGCCGCTTGGCAGAAGACACATCTCTTTTTGGGAGGCTATATAAACCTCATAGTCCTTCTCGCCTTCCGGCTGACTGGCTATGCGCTTTTCCAGCTTGTCACGGCATAGTTTCTCGGACTTGTTGTTGACGATAGCGATGTACCAATGTTTCTGATCAGATTTTCGCCGTAACGGGTTTTCAGGAATGGTTCTTTCAACGCCTACGGCGTCGATACCCTCATGAGGTACCGAATTTACAACCGTTTTTACAACATTCGCTCGCATTTCGTTGATTGCTTAAAAGAGATAGTTTGATATATGCACCATAACCCTTTTTCGCCATGTGAGAAATTAGGCTACTTAGTGAGTAGCGCAAAAGGTGGGAGAATGGTTATTACTCAGTTGTAGAGACGGAGCATGCTCCGTCTCCCACCGTCTGACAGTAATTTAAAACATCTTTTAGAGGGGATGAGACGGGGTATACCCATCTCTACAAGAATGTATGTTCGATTTTAGGGGGGGACGTGATGATTTCGGAAATACGAGGCCATTTCGTCTCTATTGCCATGTCTATACATCAGAAATAAGAACGAAGATTTAACGAGAATCCAACAGGAAACACAAACAAACCCTAATGATTGCTTGTTTTTTGTTATTTTTTACTACATTTGCGGCGTGAAACAAACGCTACTCACTAAGTAGCCTCATCCCACTTTCGACACATAATTATAGACACAACCAAAGCAAGTGCTATTCACCTCTGTCATTTTTTCTAAAGAGAAACTTCTCAGATAAATCTGGGTGGTCTTGATAGACTTATGCCCCAATAATTCACTGATCATTTCTATAGGGACATTTTGCTCTTTCAATGCCATGGCAAAGGAATGGCGGATCGTATAAGAAGTAACATCCGATGCTATTCCAGCGGCCTTTTTCAACGCCTTCAAATTTCGATTGAATCGGGATAGGGCCGCATTGTATTCGAGATATGCCTCATAGCCCGTCTTCGTTCCACTCAAAAAAGGGAATAAATAGCCTGAGGCCGGCTTCTTGTCACCCATTAATTCCTTGCGCATCAATTCTGCCGTATCCAAGATTTCCAGTCTCATCGGTGTGCCTGTCTTCTGCCGATTATAGTCCAATATCCCGTTTTTGATATTCCTTTCTTTTAGGTGGGCGAAGTCCACGAACGACATTCCTGCATACTGAAACAACAAACAAACGACCAGTTGTGTCTCCCTTAGCACCTCACTCTCTACCTTCACCGTCATCAACTTATGTTGGTTCTCTAAGGATAGGGATTTCTTGCGCTTACTCTCCACTCCCGTAAAAACTCCTTGGAACAAACCGGGGATATATTCCGCATCACCATCTTCGATCGCCTTGTTATAGACGCAACGGATACGACGCATATAAGTGGAAACCGTGTTGCACATGCAGCCTTTCTCCAACAAATAAGCCTCATATCGGTGAAGATTGGCCTTATTGATATCCGAATAGGAAATGTTCTCTGTTCCACTATACTTTATAAAGGAGTTCAACGCATCCTGATAACTTTTGGCGGAGGAATAACGCTTTTCCTCTCGTAACTGGGACATATACCTTCTCACCCCTTCCACGAATCCTTTCTCATCCATATCTCTCTGTTTTTAAATAATATTTGAAATGAATTGACAAATGTAACTCATACTATCTGAATGCAAAAAGAATTACCGAAACACTATCATAATGTTTACTTTCTAAACATATTTTAAACACATACTTTTTCAAAACAGTTACGTTTAAACCAATATTATGGAACTTTAGTACCCAAAATAGCACATTTTTTAGGATATATCCTGAACTTGTATGTATCTAGTCGGCTTATAATTTCTATTTCCCGGCAGATAACCGACATCTACCCGGCATCTAGTTCGGATTATCCGGTACTTGCTCTAATTTAGCTGGGGTCTACTCCTAATCTCAATCTTTTGTACACTGAAAAACGAGACTATATAGAGCCTTTGCGCTCTAGAACGGCAAAAAAGTCGACTGATTTTCAAATATCATTCAGGAGGCATTTATTAGTTTTCTGAAACAAGAGATATAATAATTCGGCGGATATTGATAAAAAGAAGGCAAACTGCAAGTATTTTCCTTCATACACATTCTATTCGTCAGGGCTTAACTACCAGAGAATCGCATATAATACACACACACCCTATCCTATCTCAAATACAAGAAGCAGAAGGAGAGAGAAATGACAAATTGACATAATTAAGCCGTATTAATGACTTCTATCGATTGAATACACAATATTAAATTAAATTAGCAGAGACTTGCTTGCAGGTGTCGTTTTTTTTCACGAATATTGCAAATCAAACAACCAAATAAACATATTTAGTTTACTAAAGTTAATCTTAAAGAAAGGAGAGCCTATGAAACAGGAACCATCATGAACCATATCTAACAGGGAAACTGGCTGGAAGATATGGCAACATAACCCAGCCAAACAAGTTTCTAAGCGCCTTTAAATCAAATAATACTAACACTAAAACATTACAAATGTATGAATGAAAATTATAAGGGGAATCCTAAACCCCGATTAAACACAAAAACTAAATTGGGCAGAGTCATGAAATTAACCTCAATCCCGCTATTTATTTTTACCACAGGGGTATACGCTTCCGTACACTCCCCAAACATGCGCATTAAAAGCGACATCAAGATTATAGAGAAACCATCAATCGTATCCACCCCGCAACAAAACACCCGTCAGATCACCGGAACCGTGATTGATGCTACCGGTATGCCGATAATTGGCGCCAATGTGATGGTAAAAGGGACAACAAACGGGACAATAACGGATATAGATGGAAAATTCACGTTGGAAGTAGCCAAAGACGCTATTTTGCAAGTGTCCTATATCGGTTATATGAACCAGGAGATTTCGGTAGGCAATAAATCGGTTTTAAGCATCTCCTTGCAAGAGGACACACAAAAGTTGGATGAGGTGGTAGTGATTGGTTACGGTACGATGAAGAAAAGTGATATCACGGGGGCTATCTCGTCCGTGAGCGAGGAGAAAATCGCTCGCCAAGCAGTGGCCAATGTTTCTACCGCATTGCAAGGCTTGGCTACCGGTGTATCCGTCACTTCCAGTTCCGGATCTCCGGGTTCCGCCGCCACGATCCGTATCAGAGGTGTCGGTACGGTAAACGACGCGGAGCCATTGTTCGTCGTGGATGGGATGCCCGTGACGGATATAAACTACCTGAACACATCGGATATACAGTCTATGGAGGTGCTTAAAGACGCTTCCGCTTCCGCTATCTACGGTTCCCGTGGCGCGAACGGCGTAATCCTTATCACTACGAAAAAAGGCGCCGCTGGAAAAACCACCGTTACGCTCGACGCATATTGGGGTATGAACAAAATATTGAATAATCTCGATTTGATGTCAGGTCCGGAATGGTACGACTATCAAGAACAGTTGAACACAGTGAGGAGCGTTCCCATCAACTTGGCCCTTGTCAATCGTAATGTTTCCACCAATTGGATGGACGAGATTACGCATACGGCCTTTATGCATAACTACAGTGTCGGCATAAGCGGTGGTAAAGAGAACGACTATAAATTCAATCTGGGCTTGAACTATATCAACCAAGATGGAACGATCAAGAAATCCAACTACGAACGGTTCAGTGTCCGTCAAAGCACGGAAAAAACGGTGCTCAAAGATCATTTGGTAGTGGGTACCAACGCGTCGATCGCAAGATCTACCGACGCAAGTATTAGCGAGCGCAACAGTAGTAATGTGTACGACTCCGACTATGGTGTCGTAAGTAACGCAATCCGTTTGGATCCGGTAACTCCCGCCCAAAACGCAGACGGTTCATATGGTTACTCTCCTTATATTGACTACTATAACCCATTGGCAAGTATCATGTATCGGGATAATCAACGGGAGAAACTTGCTTTCATCGGCAATATGTATGGGGAATGGCAGATTATAAAAGGATTGAAGTTCAAGAGTAGCTTCGGAGCGGAAATCAGAAGGGTAGACAATAAAACCTTCTCGCCTGTCTATGAGGTATCCTCAAGCCAAAGAAATTTAGAGAGTAGTTTATCGAAGTCGCAGACCAAAGGGCATTACTATACGTTCGAGAATACCCTTTCGTATGAGAAAACGTTTGCCGAGAAGCACTCCATATCCGCTCTCGTAGGTTATACCAATGAATGGGGTAAGCAGGAAACCTTGAGCGTAAATGCGAGAGATCTTATCGGAGAGTCGGATAACCTGCATTATATAGACGCTACGCTGGACAAGAACAAGACCACGGCCAGCAATAGCGCTACGGAATATGGTTTGATGTCTTATCTGGGCCGCCTACACTACGATTACAATAACAAATACCTTATTACGGCCACTTTCCGGCGAGACGGCTCCTCTAAATTCTCTTCCAAGAATCGCTGGGGTAACTTCCCCTCGTTCGCTCTAGGTTGGAGAATCGACAACGAACCGTTCTTCCAGAAATTGAACGCCGAATGGGTTTCCTCCTTGAAACTCCGCGGGGGCTGGGGACAGATCGGAAATCAGAATATCACCAATTATGTGGATCGTAGTTTGCTGTCATTGAGTACGCAATACGGCGCTTTATTCGGAGCGAGAGAGAATGAGACCTTGTATCAAGGTATTGCCGTGAGCAGATTGGGCAATCCGGATATTAAATGGGAAACCACTGAATCTCTGAATATCGGTCTTGACGCAAGCTTCTTTAACACCCGCATGGTCTTCAGC
>OHOM01000802.1_pt1 | contig 9556 bp, 7 predicted proteins | sample 1569901 | NCBI WGS metagenome assembly OHOM01 (sample SAMEA3879526, study PRJEB24766) | human gut metagenome | biome: human-associated habitat; feature: feces | place: USA | collected 1985/1987
TCTCAATAAATTTACCATCACGTGGTGCTCTTACGTCTGCAATAACGATAGAGTAGAAAGCGTAGCTTTTACGTCCATGTCTTTGCAATCTGATTTTTGTTGCCATTTAATTAAAATGTTTTTAGTTAATGATTTGAATTATGCTACTATCTCGTAATAGCGAGTGCAAAGGTAAGAAAAGATTTTGAGTTTTGAGTTATGAGTTATGAGTTATTTGTTGGCACGAGGGGTGTTTTTTTTAAATGTTCACACAACGTCACCCATAACTCATCACTTGTCACTCATCCTTCTCCCGAGTATTTCCTGGGGTATCTCAGCAGAATGGCGAGTATGGCGCATGTTCCCATGCAGAAGGGGTAATACAGGTTTCCGATGATGCTGATGGGTGAAATGCCGGCAAGTCCGGAGGCTATCAGCATTTGCGCTCCGTAGGGGATGATTCCTTGCACGAGGCATGAGAAGGTGTCCAGTATGCTGGCTGTTTTCCGGCGGTCCAGGTGGAAGCGGAGGGCGATGTCCTTGGCTATGGGGCCGGTGGTGATGATGGCAATGGTGTTGTTGGCGGTGCAGAGATTGGCGATGCCGACCAGGGCGGCGATGCTGAATTCGGCTCCCCGCTTGCCGCTGACGTGGCGGGTCAGCCGGGAGATGATGAAGTCGATGCCGCCGTTGTAGCGGATGGTTTCGAGCATGCCTCCGGCCAGCAGGGTGATGATGATGAGCTCGCCCATGCCGGTGATGCCCGTTCCCATGGCTCCGAACCAGTCGAAGAAGGCGGTGCCGGTATAGATACCGATAATTCCAGTAGAGAGGATGCCCAGCAGCAGTACCAGCATGACATTGACGCCTGCTACGGCCGTACCCAGTACGATGAGGTAGGGGATTACTTTTATCCACTCGATGGTCTGTACTTGTGGTGGGGCAGAGACGGACAGTCCTTGAAAGATATAGATGCCCAGTATGATAAGTGCTGCCGGTACCACAATCATAAAGTTGACGCGGAACTTGTCCCTCATCACGCAGTCCTGCGTCTTGGTCGATGCAATGGTGGTGTCGGATATGAAGGAAAGATTGTCTCCGAAGAACGAGCCTCCCACCACGATGGCAACCATGTAGGGCAGGTCGATGCCCGTCTTTTCCGCCAGCCCCACGGCTACGGGAGTCAGTGCGACGATAGTTCCTACGCTTGTTCCTATCGAGAGGGAGATGAAGCAGGCGGCAATGAAGATGCCCGCCAGCAGCAGGTTGTCCGGTAGTATATGTAGGGTCAGATTTACGGTTGCATCAATGGCGCCCATCTGCTTGGCGCTTTGGGCGAATGCTCCTGCAAGGATGAATATCCATACCATCAGCATGATGTTCTTGTTGCTGGCGCCTACGGAAAACTGATAGATGCGCTGTTCCAGATTCAGGCCGCGCGTGATGGCGATGGCATAGCAGGATGAGGCGAGGAAGGCTACCGTGATGGGGACTTTATAGAAGTCGTTCACCAGGAGCGAGGTCACCAGGTAGAGGCAAAGGAACACCGCCAACGGGCTGAGTGCCCACCAGCCGCCTTTGGTTTTAGGGGTTGTATCGGTTGTTGCTGACATAGTTGTATTGTTTGGTTGAGATTAATGTTTCACCACAGATTTCTATCTTTCAATCAATTCCATGTTAATCGGTGTTATCTGTGGTGAAATCAATTCCGCCGCAAAGGTAACAAAAACAAAGGGCGGCACAAAATGGTTTTGTCCCGCCCTCCATCTATCAGCCCTTAATTTTCAATTTACAAAGTTACTCCGGTCTTGAAGATGGCTATTTCCTTGTAGCCTTTCTTTTCGTTGTTCACGAATTCACCGCTTGCTACTTTGATGATATATTCGATGAAGCGTTCGCAGGTTTTCTCCATCGGTTCGTTCTCGACGATAACTCCGGCGTTGAAGTCTATCCAGCCCGGCTTGTTCTTTGCCAAAGTGGAGTTGGTGGAAATCTTCATGGTCGGCACATAGGTTCCGAAGGGGGTTCCGCGTCCTGTGGTGAACAGCACCATGTGGCATCCGCAAGAGGCAAGGGCAGTGGCGGCTACAAGGTCGTTTCCCGGAGCAGACAGCAGGTTCAGTCCCTTTACTTTCAGGCGTTCGCCATATGGAAGTACCCCTTCCACGTAGCTTGTGCCGCATTTCTGTGTGCATCCCAAGGCCTTGTCCTCCAATGCCACCCGCCTTATTTCCCGGAGACGGGTTTTCACCTACCGGTTCACCGTGTGAGAGGAAATATTCCTTGAAGTCATTAATCAGCTTCACCGTGTCCTCAAACAGCTCTTTGGTGCGGCAGCGGTTCATCAGTATGGTTTCTGCGCCGAACATTTCCGGCACTTCCGTCAGTACGCTGGTGCCGCCTTGTGCTACGAGGAAGTCGGAGAACATGCCCAGTAGCGGATTGGCGGTGATACCGGAGAAACCGTCCGAACCGCCACACTTCAGGCCTACGCGCAGTTCGCTTAAGGGAATATCCTCGCGCTGGTCCTGGATGGCTTTGGCATAAAGTTCGCGCAGCAGTTCCATTCCTTCTTCGTATTCATCACCCACTTTCTGGGTCACCATAAACTTTACGCGCTCCTGGTCATAGTCTCCCAGGAACTCGCGGAATACATCCGGCTGATTATTCTCGCACCCCAAGCCTACCACGAGTACGGCTCCCGCATTGGGATGCAGCACCATGTCGCGGAGGATTTTCTTTGTATTCTCGTGGTCGTCGCCCAACTGGGAGCAGCCGTAGTTATGGGGATAAGCCATGATGGCATCCACGCCCTTTCCGCCCGTTTCGCGGCGCAGGCCTTCGGCAAGCTGGTTGATGATTCCGTTCACGCAGCCCACTGTCGGAATAATCCATATCTCGTTGCGCACACCTACGTCGCCGTTCTTACGTTTGTACCCTCTAAAGGTCAGGTTTGGCGCGCCGGTATTGAGGTTTAGGGTTGTAGTATTGAGGTCTACGTTGACGGGGTTGTAAGTGTATTCCAGCAACCCGGACAAGTTGGTCTTGATATTGTTTTCATTCATCCAATCCCCCTGCTTCTGCGCTTTCCGGGCGTGGCCGATGGGATATCCGTATTTAATGACGTTTTCGCCTTCCGCAAAATCTTTCAGTGCAAATTTGTGTCCGGCAGGAACATCCTCATTCAAGGTGATTTCCTTTCCGTCCACCGTGAGTTTTTCACCGGCCGGGAGTGCTGTGATGGCCACTGCAACATTGTCGGCAGGGTTGATTTTCAGGTACTTTGCCTCCATCTTTTAAATTTCCCATTTACCATTTACAATGTACAATTTGGCTGCGCTGCATTAGTATTAGTCCCCTTCCGCATGGCCGAATTGTACATTGTAGATGGTGCATTGTACATGTAACTATTTATTGTAATAAAACTCTATATTCTCCTTCGTCAGCAAGTCAATCGGCATGAAGTTCTCCCTTGTGATTTCCTTCTTCAGAATCAGGTATTCGCACAAGGCCTTGATGCCGTCGAATCCTTGCAGGGTGGGCTGCTGTGCTATGAGGAAGAAGATGCTTCCCTGCTTCAGGCAGTCTACGTTGCGTTGCAGCAGGTCATAGCCCATCAGGTTGAAGCCCTTTTTCTCTTTCTTCAGCAGGTATTCCCCGATGATGTATGCTTTGGAGTTGAAGGTGATTCCGTTCTTTACGGTAGGATGCTCTTGGAAGAACTCGTCCAGCATCAGTGTGTCCTCGCTGTCGCGCTTGGCATGCAGGTCCAGTTCCCAGATGCGGCAGGCGGGATGATGCTCCTGCATGTATTCGCGGAAACCTATTTCGCGGCGTTCCTGCTGGTTCGACCCCACGATGCCTTCATTTATCTTGCGGAAGATGACGATTTCCTGCGCGTCTTCTCCGGCAAGCAGCATCAGCATGCGGGCGGCAAAATATCCGCTCTGGTGCGAGTTCTGCCCGTAGAAGGAGAGGGCGGGCTCTTCCTTTATGTTGGAGTCTATATATATATAAGGTATATTATGTTGCGTCAGCTCATCCGTGAAGGGCTTGGTGTATTGCGGAACGGTGGGGGCAAACATCACTCCGTCCGGCTCCAGTGCCAGAATCTGTCCGGAGGCTTCCGCGAATGAATGATAGTCATACGGGTCATAGTAGGAGAGGTGCACGGCCACGTTGAAGTCAGAGTAAGTCTCTACGGCGTTGTGTATGCCCGTCTCCACGTCTGTCCAGTATTCGCCTTTCTCGTGCAGTGGCAGCAGGCAGGCAAATGCGTACTTCTTGTTCGAAGCCAGTGCACTGGCATACATATTGGGCTGGTAATCCAGTTGTTTCAGGATTTCTTCCACCCGCTTCCGGCTGGACTCGGACACACCGCTACGCCCGTGAATCACACGGTCGACGGTTCCCACGGATACATCGGCCATCTTGGCGATATCCTTTATTCTGACTCTTTCCATCTGTATATTTACGATTTAACGATTTACGATGTACGATTGATGTTGCTTTGGCTACGATTCTACAATGTAATCTCAATCGTCTAATCGTAAATCGTCCCATCGTACATCTTCTTGTGCTCGCACACAATTATAATCTTAATATTTTCGATACAAATATATGATAATTTTTTGTATTTCAAAGATACAACAATTTTTGTATTTCAAAAATTGTTGTATCTTTGTGCCCGTACACGAAGACTATGAAGAACGAATATTATTTTGATTTACTCTCCATAGTTTCAGATGTTTAGGTTCTGTTTATACCTCGAAATGATAAATTGAAAGGAAACAAATTAATTTCATATTAAAATAAAACATAGAAAGATTATGGGAAAGAAAGTAGTTACATTAGGTGAAATCATGCTGAGGCTGTCTACTCCGGGAAACACCCGTTTTGTGCAGTCCGACTCTTTTGATGTGGTATATGGCGGCGGCGAGGCCAACGTGGCTGTCAGCTGTGCCAACTACGGACATGATGCTTATTTTGTAACCAAGTTGCCGAAACATGAAATAGGCCAGTCGGCTGTCAACGCATTGCGCAAGTATGGTGTAAAGACAGATTTCATTGCGCGTGGTGGTGACCGTGTAGGTATCTACTATCTTGAGACCGGTGCTTCCATGCGTCCCAGTAAGGTAATCTATGACCGTGCACACTCTGCCATTGCCGAGGCAGATGCGGCAGACTTTGATTTCGATGCCATCATGGAAGGTGCAGACTGGTTTCAGTGGTCAGGTATCACTCCCGCCATCTCCGACAAGGCCGCCGAGTTGACCCGCCTGGCTTGCGAGGCTGCCAAACGTCACGGCGTTACGGTGTCGGTAGACCTCAATTTCCGTAAAAAACTCTGGACCAAAGAAAAAGCCCAGTCCATCATGAAGCCTTTGATGCAGTATGTGGATGTCTGCATCGGCAATGAAGAGGATGCTGAACTCTGTCTGGGCTTCAAGCCCGATGCAGACGTGGAAGGCGGCAAGACGGACGCTGAAGGCTACAAGGGAATCTTCAAGGCGATGGCGAAGGAATTCGGCTTCAAATACGTAATCTCTACGTTGCGCGAGTCTTTCTCCGCTACCCACAACGGCTGGAAAGCAATGATTTACAACGGCGAGGAATTCTACGAGTCAAAGCGTTACGACATCAATCCTATCATCGACCGCGTAGGTGGCGGCGACTCTTTCTCAGGTGGTATCATCCACGGCCTGCTGACAAAACCCAACCAGGGTGCCGCCCTCGAATTTGCAGTAGCCGCTTCCGCCTTGAAGCACACTATCAACGGTGACTTCAACCTTGTTTCCACAGAAGAGGTAGAAGCGCTGGCAGGAGGGGATGCAAGCGGACGAGTGCAGAGATAAGTTCATTTACAATTTATCATTTACAATGTACAATTTGTGCTGCTGATGAATCGAGATGATATGAAAAACCGCTTGAAGATGTTTGCGGTACGAATAATAAGGCTGGTAGACAAGTTGCCTAATACATCAGCAGGTAGAGCTATTGGCAACCAGATTGTCCGTTCCGGTACTTCTCCCGGTGCCAATTATCGGGCAGCTTGTGTTGGAAAATCAGACAAGGATTTCTTAAACAAATTAAAAATGGTAGAGGAAGAACTTGATGAAACGGCCTATTGGTTGGAGCTTATAATGGAATTGGAACTTGTTAAACCTGATTTGTTGCAGGATTTGTATCTTGAAAACAAGGAGCTTTTGAAGATTGTAGTAAAATCTATACTCACTATGCGTGATAAAGTAAATGGTAAAGTATAATATATAGAGGTAAGTATAATATATTAAGTAATATGACAATTAAGCATTGTACAAGTAGTCCGCATGGTAAATTGTACATTGTACATTGTAAATAGTAAATAAAAAGATGAGTAAATTTGATAAAATCTCAGTATTGAATAAGATTGGTTCTACCGGCATGGTGCCCGTCTTTTATCATAAGGATGCAGAAGTTGCAAAGAAAGTTGTAAAGGCTTGTTACGATGGAGGTGTTCGTGCGTTCGAATTCACGAACCGTGGTGACTTTGCCCACGAGGTGTTTGCGGAAGTTGTGAAGTTTGCGGCCAAAGAGTGCCCGGAGATGGCTATGGGTGTAGGTTCCATCGTTGACCCTGCTACTGCGGCGCTGTATTTGCAGTTGGGTGCATGTTTCGTTGTAGGCCCGTTGTTCAACCCGGAGATTGCCAAGATTTGTAACCGTCGCCTGGTAGCCTATACTCCGGGATGCGGAAGCGTTTCAGAGGTAGGTTTCGCGCAAGAAGCAGGGTGCGACCTCTGCAAGATATTCCCGGGCGACGTGCTTGGTGCCAAACTCGTGAAAGGTCTGCTGGCTCCGATGCCCTGGTCCAAGCTGATGGTGACCGGTGGGGTGGAGCCGACTCAGGAAAACCTGACCTCCTGGATTAAGGCGGGTGTGTTCTGCGTAGGTATGGGTTCCAAACTCTTCCCGAAGGATAAGGTCGCTGCCGAAGACTGGACTTACGTTACAGAAAAATGTAAAGAAGCTTTGGGGTATATTGCCGAAGCAAGAAAATAAATAAGAAATTCATTTTGTTTAAAGGTGTTTAAAGGGGACAGCTATCGAAGCGTTTCGGCGCTTCGGTGGCTTGTTTTTTACTGGAAAGTATACTCCCGATGAACAATAAAATGTTTATAAGTGTAAACTGTACCCTTAAACTCTAAAACAATGTTATAAAACGCGCGAAAAATGTGCCGGCGTTTTGCGCGCGCGGATAAAACACTTACCTTTGCAGTGCAGTTGGGAAACTGCATTTGGATTTGATAAATAACAAAACAGTTTTCAATAAAGGATATTAGTTATTAGGTAAAAGGATTGAAAATAGATTTTTTTCATAAGCTAAATGTTTTGAATAAATAGGTAAATTAGGTAAAGGTAAAAATTGGATTTTGAAGTTTTCAGAATAGGTAATTGAAGTTTTATTTTTCAGGTAAAGAGAAAGATTGATTTTTAGGTAACATTGATGCAGTTTAAAAGAAAAGCCTTTAAGGCTTTTCTTACAGGGGCGAGGGGTTCGTGAGAGCTTGCTCGTTTTTTTATTCCTATATTCTTCGCATTTTTTGTATATTTTGTCCAGACTCTACTTCTTTTTTGTATCTTTGTGTCGGATACCCATTAAAAACAAGCAGCAACTCTAAAGCTTAAATAGCTCTGATTTTGGAACATATATTGAATATATTCGATTGGCTTTTATACATATGGTTTGCAATAAACATACTGTATCTATTGGTTTACAGTCTGGCGTCACGCCGGCGTGACCTGCCTCTGCCCCCTCCAGCCAAGGAACACAAGCGTTTTGCCATACTGATTCCTGCCTACCGCGAAGACGCCGTGATACACGAGTGCGTCCATTCATGTCTGGAGCAGGATTATCCCGCCGACTGTTTTGATACGGTTGTCATTTCGGACCGTATGCAGCCCGAAACCAACGCTTCCCTCGCTGTGCTTCCTGTCCGCCTGGTTGAAGTGCATTTTGAGAAAAGCACCAAGTCCAAATCTCTGAATGCCGCCATGGCTGCCATCGGCAATGACTATGACATCGCTTTGGTGCTCGATGCGGACAATGTCATCCCTTACGATTATCTGAGTGATATTAACGACCTCTTCGCCAATCCGGAAGTCGAGATTGTGCAGACCCACCGGAGTGCCAAGAACCTGAACAATGACATGGCCCTGCTCGATGCCATCAGTGAGGAAATCAACAATACCATTTTCCGTCTGGGGCATGCCAAGCTGGGCTTGTCGGCTGCCCTTATCGGTTCCGGTATGGCGTTCCGTTATGACTTGTTTCGTGATACGATGGCTGACATCAAGGCTGTGGGCGGTTTCGACCGTGAATTGGAGCTGACCCTGCTCTATCGCGGCAAGCGTTTTTATTATCTGCCCGAAACCTTTGTGTTCGATGAGAAGATACAGAACACCGACGATTTCTCCCGTCAGCGCCGCCGCTGGCTGTCGGCACAATGGCATTACTGCCAGACCTTCGCCAAGTTTCTGTGGAAGGCGCTTGCTGCGCGTAACTGGGACTTCTGCGACAAGCTTTTCCAGCAGCTTTCCATTCCCCGCCTGCTGTTGATGGGGTTCACGTTCTTTTTTTCCGTACTATTTACGATTTATCGCTGGACGTGGGGACTGAAGTGGTGGCTGCTTCTGGTTCTGCTCGCTGTGGCATTGCTCGTTGCCGTTCCCAAAAGATTCTGTACCAGCCGCCTGGCAATGGCCCTGCAAAAGATACCTTACACTTTCCTGCTGATGGCGGGAAATATCTTTAAGCTGCGGGGGGCAAACAAGAGCTTTATACATACAAAGCATGGGGTGGTCGAAAAATAGAAGAAGTGCATTTACGTGAAACAAATAAGTCTATAAGCAAACAAATGATATACGGAAAAATCACTTTAGAAGATTGGCGTACAGCCTGCGTAGAGGGAGAAGAGCCGGAATCTTCTTTTGAAAGTTATAATCTGAGACTTTTCTTTTTCGGAACTTTGTATAATCGGGACACCTTGCAGGCAACTCCGGATGATACCAATGCCAAGCTTGCTGCCGATGCGTTTCTATCCGATCCGGCATATGGCTTTTCACGCCTGGACGGTTCGTTCACCATAGTATATTATTCAGAAAATGAATGCGGAGTGGTGCGCGACCATCATGGCACGCATTATCCCGTCTATTGTCACATTGATGGTAATTTTGCCACTTCCTGGCAATTTTTAGAGGACCAGCTGGAAGAAAATTTCGAGCCTAATCTGGTTTCATTGAGTACATTCCTTCAGCGTGGCATTTTGAAGAAGAATAATTTCGCCCTATTCGATGTTCATTCTTTAGGTGCTGGCGAAAAGTTCTACATGTTGACAGAGCTTGGTTATCTGATGCCGGTTTGGGCTTCTGTAAAGTTAGAGACACAGGCGAACGTACATTCCATGTTTGATTCGCTGAAGGAAAGAAATCCCAGCTTATATGAAAAGGTGGCAGATGACATTTATTGTCTGAAGCGCGACAGCGTTTTTGAGCATGAACCCAAGGTGGCGACTGAACGGAATCCGGATGTAGAAAC